>Ga0208041_1000588_pt1 | contig 32950 bp, 22 predicted proteins | sample AD_SCU002_MetaG_FD_184453 | JGI IMG/M metagenome (GOLD analysis project Ga0208041, IMG submission 184453) | Active sludge microbial communities of municipal wastewater-treating anaerobic digesters from China - AD_SCU002_MetaG (SPAdes) (version 2) | ecosystem: Engineered > Bioreactor > Anaerobic...
CAAAGGCATCCTTCAATTCGATTTCCTCTCCGCTGTTGCTCAATCCACCCGAAGTCCATCCAATCGCTGGCACACCAAAGAACTGACTGACCGCATTGGGGAAGGCAGCTACAACCAGATAGTCTCCTGGCTGCAAAGTTATGGCGGGGAAGGTAAGATCAACTCCTTTGGAGAATTTCCATCCCTGCAGGTTTACAGCCTGGTTATCATTGTTATATAATTCGATGAATTCCAGCGTATCCGTTCCGGATTCAGGAGGATTGTACATGATTTCGGTGATAACAATATCCGGATACCAGGCCGGGTCGACTTTGATATAATTGGTTTTGACCAGGGTATCATGTTCTCCGGCCGTATTTTGAACGATGAGGGTGACATCGAACATGCCAGGGGTATTGTAGACGATCCCTTGTGGATGCTGGAGGTTGGAAGTAGCCGGGGTACCACCTGGGAATGACCATATCCATGAAGTTGGATTACCGAGTGAAAGGTCGGTGAACACCACGGTATCTCCTGTCAGGATATTCAGCGGTGTTCCCGTGAAATCAGCGGTAAGGGGTATTGGAATGAAGCAACCTGCACCGGGCGTGGCGAAGAGTGTATCGCCGGCGGCATTTATAGCGGCAAATTCGGTGGAGGCTGTCCAGTTCACGGCAAGGCTATTGTCTGTGGAAGGATCACAGAGTGTCAGAGATGGGCCAAAACCATCAGGACTGACCGGCCAGGGTGCCACATCGTCGAAATTGACATAATCCACCACATTGCCAAGGGCATCTTTGATCTCAATTTCTTCTCCGGAATTGCTCAATGCGCCTGAGGTCCATTGCAATGCACTGACACCAAAGGTATTCGACATGGCCTGAGCGCTGTACGCCACAACCTTGTATTGCCCCGGAAGAATCTGCATGGAAGGGAAGGTATAGTCTACTCCTTTCGAGAAAGTAAAACCACCCAGCTCTACCGCGTTCTGTCCATTATTATAAATTTCAATGAATTCCGTAGTATCTGTTCCGGATTCCGGTGGATTATACATGATTTCCGTGATCACGATGGCGTGGTTGAGGCTGCCAAAACCCACCGTGAACTGCTTACTGACAGGCATGATATTACCTGCTGTATCGGCGATTGCTGAGATGGACAGGGTATAAGGAACACCGGTCAGCAGAGGCGACGCCAGCACGATGTGGACACTGTCAAGACCTGCACTGCGCGTAACCGAGGCAATGGCAGGCAGTCCGGTGTAATTGCCAGGCACTTCTGCACTCAGGCCCACCGCTTCCGAAAAAGTGACATGAACATTCAGGGGACTTGTTGCCCAGGCCATCATGGGAACCGGAGGAATGGTATCGATGAGCACGGGTGGATAATCCATGTTCGCAGCCATGGGAGTGGGTGGAGCAAAACTGAAAGGCCCGCTGCCATTGGGTAGGCGGGAGTATGAAGTGTCCGTCTTCTGCGGTCCGAAAATGATACTGTCGACGCGGACGCCGGTTGAATGATAAAGAAATATCTCTTCCCCCCCTTTCGACAGTGCAAAGGCTGCATGTAAACCAGGATCAGCAATATCCTGGTCAGCCCAGACGATCAGGTAACCACCTGCCGTGATTGTGGTGTCGGGGAAGACCCATTTCAAAGGATTATTTCGGTTGTCGGTTATGGACCAATTAAATAGGTTAACCGGCTGAGAAGTAGGATTATACAACTCGATCCAGTCATCATAACTATTGTCGCTGGGATCCTGGTAGGCAGTGACGTTATCCGCCAGAAATTCATTGATCACGATGCCGGGAATGGATGTCGACTGGCAGTTGGCAGTATGGTTACCAAGGTAAGTAAATACATCCTGCGGATATACCAGCCATTCGGAGGAAGCCGTATCGGTGCCGGCAGACAAGGCCCAGTTAGCATTGGGTGCACAGACACTGGCTTTGCGCACCAGGGTCTTATTTACGGCTGCGCCTGTGATTCCTGCCACATTAAAGTTGGTGGAGCTGTTGGGATTACCAAAAATATCGATGGGGATCCATGTTGTTCCGCCATCTGTCGTCTTCTCGATGGCGCGGGCATCGTTGCCATTGAAGTAGACAAGGTCAGGAAAAGCCAGGATCTGGTTGGCGAGTGAATTATTGAAAAAAGAGCTGTCAATCTGGTCCGTGATCATGACCCATACGGTGTTGTGAGCCATGACGGTTCCAACCGGGAAATAGTGGTAATACTGCCAGCCATTCCCGTTGCTGGACTGTGCAATCCTGTAGTTGTCAAGGCTAACGGGACCTCCGGTTCCATTGTATATTTCCAGGGCTTTGCGATTGCTGCCGCCTTCAATATACTCTGAGAAAAAGATGTCGGTAGCCTGGCCCCAGGCCAGCATGGGGAGGATCAGCATCATCCATCCCAAAACAGTAGTTTTCATCGTATTCATATCGGCGATCTTAAAGGGGGTTTCTACAAATGTCGGCAAAAAAACACCCTGATCCTACCATGGGACCTCGCAGTTTTACCGGATTTAACCAAAACTTAGCTTCTGGATGCTGGCAAAAGTCCTGTAATTCTTATCATTAGCCAGTGAATAAAAAACAAAGGCCGCCAGATGATCTGACGGCCGATGCTTTTTCCCGTGGGTGATGTGGATCAGGAATTACTTATCATCCTTCACTTCTTCAAAATCAACATCGGTCACTTCCTGATCTTTATTGGGAGGGCTGTCCTGGGGGCCTGCCTGTTCGCCCTGCTGGGCAGCCTGGTACATTTCGGTGCTGGCCGCCTGCCATGCGCTGTTCAGTTTGGCCATGGCTGCATCAATGGCAGTGAGGTCTTCCTGTTTGTGTGCGGATCTGAGCTCTTCCATGGCCTGGGTGATCACTTCTTTCTTGTCGGCCGGGATCTTGTCCCCGAACTCTTTCAGCTGCTTTTCAGTCTGGAAGATCAGGGCATCCGCTCCATTCAGCTTATCGACCTTCTCCTTAGCGGCCCTGTCGGATTCTGCGTTGGCTGCTGCTTCATCCTTCATCCGCTTGATTTCGGCTTCCGACAATCCGGAGGAGGCTTCAATGCGTATTTGCTGGGATTTGCCAGTAGCTTTGTCCTTTGCAGAAACATGCAATATCCCGTTGCTGTCGATATCAAAGGTCACCTCGATCTGTGGTATACCGCGCGGCGCCGGTGGGATGCCATCCAGATGGAAACGTCCGATGCTCTTGTTACCGGCGGCCATGGGACGCTCACCCTGCAGGATATGGATCTCTACAGAGGTCTGGCTGTCTGAAGCAGTACTGAATACTTCGGATTTCTTGGTAGGGATGGTGGTATTGGCTTCAATCAGCCTTGTCATCACACCACCCAGGGTCTCAATACCCAAAGAAAGCGGCGTTACATCGAGCAGCAGGACGTCCTTAACCTCGCCGGTAAGCACGCCACCCTGGATGGCAGCACCAACAGCAACAACTTCATCCGGATTCACTCCTTTCGAAGGTGTCTTTCCAAAGAAATCCTCCACCACCTTTTGAATGGCAGGGATACGTGTTGATCCTCCCACGAGGATGACCTCGTTGATGTCAGCGGCTGTCAGGCCGGCATCTTTCAATGCTTTACGGCATGGTTCAACAGTCGCCTGCACAAGTGGATCTACCAGTTTCTCAAATGCAGCGCGTGTCAACGTCTTCACCAGGTGCCTTGGAATCCCGTCGACGGGCATGATGTAAGGAAGGTTAATTTCGGTACTGCTGGAGCTGGAAAGCTCAATCTTGGCTTTCTCCGCCCCTTCTTTCAGACGCTGAAGGGCCATGGGGTCTTTTCTGAGATCGACACCTTCATCTTTCAGGAATTCTCCGGCCAGCCAGTCAATGATCATCTGGTCGAAGTCATCTCCGCCCAGGTGGGTATCGCCATTGGTGCTTTTGACTTCAAAAACCCCATCTCCCAGTTCTAGGATGGAAATATCAAACGTACCTCCGCCAAGGTCATAGACGGCCACCTTGATATCTTCCTTCTTTTTATCCAGGCCGTAAGCAAGGGCAGCCGCCGTTGGTTCATTGATGATGCGTCTCACCTTCAGGCCTGCAATTTCACCGGCTTCCTTGGTTGCCTGACGCTGTGAATCACTGAAGTAGGCAGGTACGGTAATGACCGCTTCCGTCACTTCATGGCCCAGGTAATCCTCTGCGGTCTTCTTCATTTTCTGAAGGACCATGGCAGATATTTCCTGCGGCGAAAACAGTCGGTCGTCGATGCGGACGCGTGGGGTGTTGTTATCGCCCTTCTCCACCTTATATGGAACCCGGTTGATTTCCTTCTGGACGCGGTCATAGGTCTCGCCCATGAATCGCTTGATAGAATATACTGTCTTCACTGGATTGGTGATAGACTGCCGCTTGGCCGGATCCCCTACCTTGCGCTCTCCGTTGTCTACAAATGCAACGATAGATGGGGTCGTTCTTCTGCCTTCACTGTTGGGGATCACAACCGGTTCACTGCCCTCCATCACGGCAACACATGAATTGGTGGTCCCGAGGTCAATGCCTATGATTTTTGCCATAATCTATGTTGGTTTATGCTGTTATCAATATGTGTTAAACATCCAGCACATTGCCTTTCAACAACTGTGCCATGGCAGGTTGGCTGCTATTCCATGCAATTATGGCACCTGAAACATCACATTGATTCTTATCCTGTCATGGCAAAAATGACAAAACGGCAGTCAGGCCTGTACTTGGATTTTGTAGGAGAAGGGAAAACCACAAAAGCATCAGAAACTCAGGTTCATCCCAAGTATTGTGCTGGTGCTCTGCGTATTAAGGAAGTAACTTTGTGTCTTGTGAGAACGGCTGCTGAATATCCCGTAGCCATTCTCGATATTCGTATATTCTGGCCTTTCCTGAATAATGGAGCTACCCGGCTCGTTCACGTCGATGTATGTACTCAGGTCATCGGCTGCTACACTGAAAACAAAATCAACCTTGCCGATGTAGCGTTTTACGTCGGCATTGTAAGGAATGCTTTCACGTATCCTGCCAAAGAAAGCCTGTCCATCGTATTTAAGTTCCATCTTCTCACCTCCGGCGAGTGTTCCGGCCTTCTTCGGGGCGAAGCGCCAGTCCACATGTTTGAAAAGGGTATCCGGTGAATCAGGGCTCTTCTCTTTATAATTGAACCGTATCAGCAACTCATACCTCTTCCCGTTCACTGCCGAATACCACTCCACGGCATATGGAAGATTACCGTTAAAGCCGACGATGGGGTTATTGGGGTTGTACAGGGGTTTATCCACTGAAAAATTGCCAACAAGTCCGGTTTCAGCCTTTACGACCTTTCCTGTACTGTTGTTGCGTATCATCAGCCGGTAGGTATGGTCTGTCCTGAGTTGGCCATGCGTGTTGGCGACATAAACAATCTGTCTTGGATAATAAAAGGTACCTGCAGCCTTATCGGTAATGCTGATGGTATCAAAAACGAAGAACTTACCGGTATTCTGGCCGTTATAGACTTCCTCCATCCAGACCTCCATAACGTCGAAAGGATAATAAGTAGAATCGGGGATCTGTGCCATTTTCAGCACATCACCTTCCCCGAGAAAAGCCCGGTTTATCTTGACATAAGTAAAAGTATCCTGTTGATCAAGAAGGCCGTAAACGATTGTGATATCCTTCCATTCTGCGGTGATATCAAAATCGGTTTCGCAGGATGCAAGGCCCAGGAGCATTGCGACAGATATCCAAAAACTGAATAAGCGTTTCATGGGCACAAAGGTAAGCGATAAGTAGATGTGGCACGAAGGGTGATCCGTGCAATTTCTTGCGCGAGTTTATTAACTTTGTTCCGAAAGTGAAGGCAAAAAAAAGATAACGGTAGCCTTCAACCGGGTGTCGGTATTTATTAATCCGGGATATTGATATTTCACACATGGCCCAAGGGCCCCCAAAAAAGCAGCTATTATGTCAGGCACCATGTTTCCGGTCCCCAAGGTGACCACGCACGTCCTGCAGGAGATGAAACTCAAGGGAGAGAAAATCGCAATGCTGACAGGCTACGATTACTCCATGGCCCGCATCCTGGATGAAGCAGGCATTGACATCATCCTGGTCGGTGATTCTGCCTCCAACGTCATGGCCGGTCATCGCACCACCCTGCCCATTACCCTCAATGAGATGATCTATCATGCTTCCTCGGTGATGCGTGCCGTCAAGCGGGCCCTGGTTGTGGTCGACCTGCCATTTGGAACCTACCAGGGGAATTCCAAGGAAGCCCTGGCCTCTGCCATCCGCATTATGAAAGAGTCGGGAGCCAATGCCGTCAAACTGGAAGGTGGTAAAGAAATCCTGGAGAGCGTCGAGCGTATCCTTTCAGCAGGTATCCCGGTGATGGGCCACCTTGGGCTAACGCCTCAATCGATACACAAATTTGGCACCTATGTGGTCAGGGCCACCCAGGACGAAGAAGCCAACAAGCTCCGGGAAGATGCCGTCCTGCTGAGTCAGTCCGGTTGTTTTGCCATCGTCCTGGAGAAGATCCCGGCCAAGCTGGCCGCCACCGTCACAAGTGAAATACGTGTACCCACCATCGGTATCGGCGCAGGCAGTGAAGTCGATGGACAGGTACTGGTGATCCACGACATGCTGGGCATTACACAGGACTTTTCTCCCCGTTTCCTGAGACGATATCACAACCTGAAAGAGGAGATCCTTGGCTCTGTGAAATCCTACATCCGGGATGTGAAGACGCTCGACTTCCCCAACCAGCGGGAGCAGTACTGACAACATGCACGAGATTTCGGACCTGCAAGGCCTGGCTGCTGATATTCTCTACGAGGATAACCACCTCATAGCTATTAACAAACATCCCGGGGATATCGTACAGGGCGACAAAACCGGGGATATCCCACTCTCGGATATTGTCAAAGCTTATATCGGGGAAAAATACAGCAAACCCGGTGATGTCTTCCTGGGCGTGGTGCACCGGCTGGACCGGCCGGTGAGCGGGGTGGTCCTTTTTGCCCGCACCAGCAAGGCCCTGGCACGCATGAATGCCCTGATGCAAAAACGAGATGTACGCAAGATTTACTGGGCTGTCACTGATCAACCCACACCCGCTGAAGAAGGACGAGCCAGGCATTTTCTGGCCAAAGACCAGGAGAAAAACAAATCCTTTGTGGTCTCACAGTCCCACCTCCAGGGACGTGAAGCCATCCTGGATTACCACCTTACAGCCAGGACGGAAAGATATTATCTTATTGAGGTTGAATTACATACGGGAAGACACCATCAAATAAGGGCCCAGCTGGCTGCGCTTGGCTGCCCCATCAGAGGGGATCTGAAATATGGATTTCCACGCTCCAATCCTGATGGGTCGATCAGCCTGCATTCCCGGTCAATGTCGTTCACACATCCAGTGAGGCCGGAAACGGTGACCATTATCGCACCACCACCTGCCGACCCGCTGTGGACAGCCATCGTGCAGGCAGTAGCCGGTAGAGAGGGCAAAAAATGAACTTAATGATCAGGCTTATGTTCCTTTCGCTGTATGAAATGGCACAGGAATCTTAATTATGTGTGGCTGGTTTTGATGATGCTTCTGCCGCATTGGACGGAAGCTCAGTTCTTTCACAGCGGCCAGGCGCCCGCTTCAGTGCAGTGGAGTCAGATCCGCCACCCCAAAATCCGGTTGATCTTCCCCGTTGGTATGGAACAACAGGCCACGTCTTTGATGAGGACCATGGATACCCTGATGCCCGGAATCGCAGCAGGCCTGGCGCATCGAGCCCGACCAATCCCACTGGTTCTCTATCCCGGAGGTGTCATTTCCAATGGATTGACAGCATGGGCGCCCAGAAGGATGGAATTCTATACAACGCCTCCACAGGATAACTATTCCCAGGACTGGCTGCAGCAACTGGCTATCCATGAATACCGCCATGTCGTTCAGATCGACAAGCTTAACCAGGGCATGACCCGTGTGCTTGGTTGGATATTCGGAGAACAGATCCTGGCGGGTATCCTGGGGCTTTACGTCCCATCCTGGTTTCTCGAGGGCGATGCCGTCATGGCTGAAACGACCTTATCCCGGGCCGGAAGGGGACGGGAGCCTTCCTTCACAGCTCCACTGAGAGCCCAACTCAGCCAATTTGGACGGTATTCCTATGAAAAAGCTACTTTCGGATCCTACCGTGACTATGTCCCCAACGCCTATATCCTTGGCTATCACCTCACGGCCTTTGGTGTAAAACGCTTTGGAGAAAGAGGATGGCAGGAAGCATTAAACCGCACGGCCCGCAGACCCTGGAGCATCACGCCGTTCTCAGCCGGACTCAGGTTAGGTAGTGGCTTTAGCAGAGGACAGTGGTATAAAACAGCGCTGCATGAGCTGGATAGCATCTGGAAGCAGGAGGAAATCAATACAGATAGCCTATTCATACCCTTGCTTATAGAAAATCCTTCTGTTTACACTGATTACCTTCGTCCGCAGGTGACCGGGCAGGGAGACATCATCGCCGAACGCTATGCTTTGAATGATGTGGACCGCATTGTTGCCATCCATCCGGATGGAAAAGAACAAATCCTGGCTACGCCAGGCTTAATGATGAAAGGCTCCCTGGAAGTTAAGGGGAATCATGCGCTATGGACTGAGTACCAGCCTGATCCCAGATGGGATCAGCGAAGCTTCACCAGACTTATACACTTTGACCTGGATCGCAATCGCAGGACGGTTTTGTTGTCCGGAACCCGCTACTTCTCCCCTGCCCTCTCACATGACACCAAAAGCCTGGCGCTTGTTGAATCGCCGGAAGCAGGAAGGGCTCGCCTTATCCTGATGTCTTTTCCTGGATGTGAGCACATAAAAACATGGCAGGATGACCGTTACGTTCATCTTATGCAACCGGAATGGCATGCTGACGGGCGCCACATTGTGCTGCTGGCGCAAGACAGCACAGGTGCGCGGCATTTGCTGCTGGTCGATCTGCAGGCCCTCACAAGCCGGAGCCTGCTGGGGCCAACCTTCACCTCTATACAGCATCCCGTTCCGGATGGCGCCGGGATATGGTGGACGGGCGATGATGCAGGTGAAGAAGCCATCTTCTGGACAGGAGCCCTGGAACCACAGGCAACACGATTTGCCGTCAGCCGCTTCGGTATTTCACAACCTGCCCCTGATGGTAAAGGCAACCTGATTGCTACAACCTATGCCGCGCATGGACATCACCCTGTCCGCTTACCTACTGCGAAAGCAATACCATACCAAACCATCCGCACCACAGGAATTCAGGAGCCCCTCCTTCTTCAGCATTCAGAGCAATCGATTGATAGCCATACGGATACAACATGGCAACTCAACATCCAGCCCTACAGAAGAATCAATAACCTATTTCGTTTCCATAGCTGGGGACCCGTTTATGTGGATGGCAGCCAGGCATCTGCAGGCCCGGGATTCAGCCTGATGTCGCAGGACCTGCTAAATACCTCCTTCCTGACAGCCGGCTATCAGTACGATTATGCTGAGCAATCCGGTTCATGGAAGCTGAACTACCGCTATGAAGGCTGGTACCCCAAACTATCGCTCAGTAGCATCTTTGCACAACGCCAGGCTACGGGCTTCCGGAATGATGGTCAGGCTGTCGACTATGCCTGGCGGGAATACCAGCTCGAAAGTGGTGTCGAACTTCCGTTGCAATGGATGCTTGGGCATCACTGGACCGGCATTCTTCCCAGGCTGACCTCCACCCAGATATGGCTAAAAATGGATGAGGATAGCCCGTTCCGGTTCAAACGGGAGAAGCTTCAAACCCTTGACTACGGATTTATCGCTTACCACTTGCGCAAACAATCCCGGCGCGACCTGCAACCTGCCTGGGGGCAGGTACTGGAGGTCCGTTACCGCCATGATCCCTTTCTCGTGGAAGCGGGGAATATCCGGGCGGCCATGGCAACCCTGTATTTCCCCGGCCTGGCTCCTCATCATGGATGGCAGCTGTATGCCGGCTACCAGGAGCGCAAACAGGGCGAATACATCTTTTCAGGCATGGTGAGGTACCCGTCGGGAACCATAGGCCGGGGAGAAGAACAGCTTAAAAGCCTGTCACTGCGCTATCGCTTTCCCCTGGGCATGCCGGATGCCAACCTTCCCGGCCTGGTGTATATCAAAAGGATCAAAGGTGCTTTATTCCTGGATATGGCAGAAGCTAGAGCAGGAGAAACCCTCCGCTATTACCGGTCGACTGGTGCTGAGCTGCGCCTGGATGCCCATTTTTTCAGGTTTATTGCCCCGGTGGATATCGGTGTCAGGGCCATCCGCAACCTGGAGGAAAACAAATGGACCGCCGAATTCCTCTTCAGTGTGCTTTTTTCTGATCTTTGATGGATGAAAAACGCCCTCCAGCTTCTCGTATCCGCACTGGCCATCCTGCTGGCAGCTTATCTGCTGCCGGGTGTGCACATTGAAGGATTCCTGCATGCCCTGCTGGTTGCCCTTGTGCTGGCCTTGTTCAACCTCCTTGTAAAACCCCTGCTCATCATCCTCACAATTCCTGTGACCATCCTCACCATGGGGCTGTTCCTGATCGTGATCAATGTGGGTCTGATCCTGCTGGCTGCTGAGCTGGTCCCCGGATTCGACATCGATGGATTCTGGTGGGCGCTCCTGTTTTCGATGATCATGACATTCATACGCAGCATTCTGACAGCCATCGCAGAACCCAGACGGCCTTACCAGGGCTGATCCTGCTCGTTTCTTTACTTATCTTTACCCGAAAAACGACCTTATGCGTGCCAGAACCGTAACCCTGAAACAGGCCATGGATGAAATCATCCGCAAATGCCAGTATTGCCATGTTTCCATGGTCGATGGGGAAGGAAAACCCTATGGACTTCCATTTAATTTTGGGTATGATGGGGAATACATCTATCTGCATTCCGCTCCGGAAGGGAAAAAGATCAGCATCCTAAGTCAGCATCCCGCTGTTTGTGTGGCCTTCAGCACGGATCATGTGCTATATCACCAGAGCGAGAAGGTGGCCTGCAGCTACGGGATGAAGTACAGGAGTGTACTGGCTTACGGGGAGGTGGAGTTCATCGACAATGATGATGATAAGATACCGGCACTGAACCATATCATGCGGCAGTATACCGGCAAGGCCGATTACAGTTACAACCTCCCTGCCGTTCGCAATGTGAAGGTATACCGTGTACGCATATCCAATATGGAGGCCAGGGTGTTCGGGTATTGAGCCGTTCTAGGGCTCTGTGCTAGCCGTTATTACTCCGCTTTTTTTTCTTCCTTTCAAAATACGCCGCCAGCAGGCGTGCCAGGACATAGATTCCTGAGCCCACACCTGCTCCGAGCAGGCCGCCGGCCAGCACATCCAGCGGATAGTGCACCCCCAGATACACGCGACTGTAGCTTACCAGCAGGGCCCAGAAGATGAGAACCACGCTGATCCACCTCTTCTGAAACAACAGGGAAAGATATACAGCAACACCAAAGGTATTGGCTGCATGGCTGGAGACGAAACCATATTGTCCCCCGCATTTCCCTTCCCATATCCGGACCAGTCCACTGAGCGCCGGCTCGTGGCAGGGACGCAGGCGGTCAAAGACTTCCTTAAAGGCATGCACGGATAACTGGTCCGTCAGGGTTACGCCCAGGGCGGCCAGCAGCAGAAACAGAAATCCCCTCCACCGGAATTGCCTGAAAAGAAAATACGTAAGCAGTACATAAAAAGGGATCCACTCCAGTTTACCGGTGGCAAACACCATGATCGTATCCAGCAGCGGATGATGGTGGCCGTTGATCCAGAGAAAAGCCTGCACATCCCATGCAGGCCAGGCCTGGCTGGCAAGCGCTATGTGAGGATCACTCAGCATGGGCCCGGTTCAGCAACTTCCATAACTGGTCCTTCAGCTCCTGTATCCCTGATCCGGTCTGTGAGCTGATAAAGATATATGGGATGTTGGGCGGCACATCTTTCCGCAGGTCCTTGAGCATGGATGCGTCCATGATGTCTGATTTGGTGATGGCCAGCATGCGGTCCTTGTCCATCAGCTCAGGATTATACGCTTCCAGCTCTGACAGGAGGATATGGTATTCACGGGAGATGTTCTCACTATCCACCGGGATCATGAAAAGCAGGACAGCATTGCGTTCTATATGCCTCAGGAACCTTAATCCCAGACCCTTTCCTTCATGTGCTCCTTCGATAATGCCGGGTATATCGGCCATCACGAATGAGCGTCCATCATAATAAGGCACCATGCCGAGGTTAGGACGCAAGGTGGTGAACGGATAATCCGCTATTCTTGGTTTGGCGGCCGAGACAACCGACAACAGCGTTGATTTGCCTGCATTGGGAAATCCAACGAGTCCGACATCGGCGAGTATCTTGAGTTCAAGGATACGCCAGCCTTCTCTGGCCGGTTCACCGGGTTGTGAATATCTGGGGGCGCGATTGGTCGGGGATTTGAAGTGGTCGTTACCCAAACCACCGCGTCCGCCTTCCATGAGTATGGCCTCCTCCCCATCCTGTGTGATCTCAAAAAGCATCTCACCGCTATCTCCATCTCTGGCGACGGTACCCAGGGGCACTTCCAGGATGACATCCTGTCCACCGGCACCGGTTCGAAGCTGTGCGCCACCACTTTCGCCGTGGCCGGCCTTGATGTGTTTTGTGTATTTCAGATGCAGTAAGGTCCAGAGCTGGGCATTCCCGCGCAGAATGACATGCCCGCCACGGCCTCCATCACCCCCATCCGGGCCTCCCCTGGGATTGGTGCGGGTACGCAGGAAATGCGAGGATCCCGGGCCACCTCGTCCACTGGTGCAGTGGATCTTAACATAATCAACAAAGTTATCTCCTGCCATGGAGTCATGGGTTGCGTGAACCGCAAAGATAGTATGTTGCAGCCAATCAGGCCTTCAAACGGTCAATCTCCCGGCATATATCCCTGAAAACGTTATCAATAGGCCTTACCCCGTCGATATTTACAAAATTTCCCCGCTGAACATAATAATCGATTAAAGGGAGGGTCGCTGCCTGATAGATATCAAAACGCTGGAGAATGATCTCCTCCTTGTCATCGCTGCGGCCATCCTCTTCACCCCTGTTCAGCAGCCGCCGCAGCAGCTCTTCCCGCTGCACCCCAAGCGCGATGACCAGATCCACCTTTTCACCACATTCTTCCAGCAGGCGGTCAAAAGCTTCCGCCTGAACAATGGTCCTGGGAAATCCATCCCAGACAAAACCAGGCACGCCCTTGTTGCGGGCCATCACCCCATGCAGGATATCGATCAGCACCTCGTCGGGAACGAGTTGCCCCTGATCGATGAAGGCCTTTACAGTTTTGCCCAGCGCTGTTCCCTCCTGGATCTCACTCCTGAGGATATTCCCCGTGCTGATATGCCGGAATCCGTAATGAACGGCTATGTTCTTCGACTGGGTACCCTTACCGGCACCCGGAGGTCCAAATAGTATGAGGTTAAACACAGGCTGGTTGTTTTAATATTAAACAATACGATAAATATCAGGCAGATTACGGCCGTAACCATCATAGTCGAGACCATAACCCACGATAAAGGCCGTCGGGATCTTCAATCCGATATAATCCAGGGTGTAATCATGGACGAAGGCTTCCGGCTTGAAAAGCAGGGTGGCGATGCGGACAGATGCAGGATTCTTTTCCTTCAATACATCCAGCATATGAGACAATGTATGTCCCGTATCGATGATATCTTCCAGAATAACGACATGCTGTCCGGCGAGGCCTTCATTCAGTCCAATGAGTTGATTCACCTGCTCCGTCGACTGCGTCCCGCTATACGAGGCCAGCTTGACGAAGGAGATGCGGCAGGGAAAGCTCAGCTTGCGCATAAGCGATGCAGCGAACATAAACGAACCATTGAGGACGGCCAGGAACAGGGGATCTTTGTCCGACAGATCTCTCTGGATTTCCTGTGCCATATGAATGATGGCTTCCTCCAACTGACTTTCCGGCAGGTACAACTCAAACTGCCGGTCTTTTACCTGAATCTGCTGCATAGGCTGAGATTGAAGCACCGGGTGATGAACAAATATAAACAAATGTATCATTGCATCAATTAGAAATACCCTTTATACCGGTTTCTGTCAACCCGAATCGGAAAACCACTGCGACACAACAGCATCGGGTGTTGTCATTTCAGTAAAGAAATAAAGTGAGGCATCTTTTCCTAATTCAGTGATTGATATATCTTTGCGCGAAACACGACAAGACTTATGAAACCACTGGTCAGCATTATTATGGGAAGCACGTCCGACATGCCTGTGATGGAACAAGCCTGCAAAATACTGGACGAGATGGAGATACCTTTTGAGCTGAATGCCCTTTCAGCCCACCGTACACCTGAACTCGTGGGCACCTTTGCGAAGGAAGCCAGGGACAGGGGCATCAAGGTGATTATTGCAGGAGCCGGTGGTGCTGCCCATCTGCCGGGCGTTGTCGCTGCTGCCACCCCCCTGCCTGTGATTGGTGTACCGGTGAGGTCGACCATTTCCATCGATGGCTGGGACTCCATTCTGAGTATCCTTCAGATGCCTCCGGGCATTCCGGTGGCCACCGTTGGCCTGGATGCAGCCCAGAATGCCGCCTTACTGGCCGTTCAGATCATCGGCACCGGCGATCCTGCCATCATGGAAAAGATGGCACAATACAAGGCCGGACTGGGCAAAAAGATCATCAAGGCCAATGAAGACCTGGCCAGGCTAAGCTTCCGGTACAGGGTGTAATCCCGGATGCGGAGCAACATAAGGGGGATCTATTAACCTTTTTGACTGACCCGGATCAAACCATCACGGTCGAGCAGTTGAATGCTGCGGCGGGTCTGTTCCAGCAGTCCTGACTTATGAAATTCCCTGAGGACCTTCGTGGCCGTCTCACGGGATAAGCCTGTCAGTTCGGCAATGTCCTGCCTCGAAATGACATCCGGAATCAGGTCCGAACCGAATATCTCATCTGAGAGGTACAGCAATCCATCCGCCATGCGGCCATGCATCTGCTTCTGGTTAAGTGTGGCCAGGCGGTTATAGATGATCAGGACATTGGCACTGTAATCCTTCATATAAGCTTCGTTGAATCGCTGGTTCATTTTCAACAATTCGAGAAAGACGCCGGCATCGATCATACAGACGATCGCATCTGTCAATGCAAGGATACTGTAATGATGGAGCCTGTCGAAATGTACCCCTGGGCCACCGATAAACTGGGGCGCCTGCACGATCCTGATAATGGTATTGCGTTGGCTGGGCCCCTCCAGGTATACCTTCACGAGGCCTGCATTCACTGAAAGCACATGGGACATGGCTGTACCCTGCTTCCTCAGTATCTCTCCCTTATGATACCTGACGATCTGCCTGTTACGACCCAGATAATCCTGCTCTTCATCGTTGAGCAGGTTAAATATAGGTGACAGTATGTGACAACCACAACGATCCTGGGGACAATGATTCTTCTCAAATACCATAAGCAAATTCGGATAAGCCGGCAGCAACCAAATATAGTGTTTTTTCGATACGGAAATAATTCCGGAAATTGACGGAAATAATCCCTCCTATAACCGGAAGCAATTCTACATTATTCCGGCATCACATGCTGATTCTAAACAGATGTATTGCCCACCGGCCACCTATTTTTGTGCCCCTACGTCGATCTTATTAATTCCCCAAACAACCAAACAACGAGCCATATGAAAAAAGTACTACTCGCCCTCGTCCTGTCAGGGTTTCTGGTTCCTGCCACAGCAGCCATTTTAACAGTTTCCAACAGTCCCCTGGGTGGCGCACAGTTCAGCAACCTGGACGCTGCCATCAATGCCGCAACAGCAGGCGATACCTTGCTGATTGAAGGAACCAATATTGGATACGGTATCAGTGCCTTATCTGTTTTCGATAAACCCCTTGTGTTCATTGGTTCGGGCCTTAACACGGCCAAGGCGCAGCACAAGCAGACCATCCTTACTGCAGTAGGTCCATGGTATTTCGAAATTCCCTCGAGCGCAGCAGGCTCCAGGTTCTATGGAATCGTGTTTAATAACTATACCCAGCTGGTTCAACCCTCGACCAACAACCTGCATTTCGAAAATTGCATGTTTAACAGTGCTTTCAACTTCAATGGCCATGCCACGCATGGAACGACATTCATCAATTGCATTTTTAATAGTGACGCAGGTGCCAACATGCAGTTGTATTCCTCCACAAGTCAGATAACAGGAACCCTCTTCAGCAATTGCATATTTGATGGATATATCGATGGAGGCAACAATCCATATTCCTCCATTTTCATCGACCATTGCATCTTCCTGTCACCAAATTCCGGTTTCGCTAATTTGTATTATGCCAATATTTCCAACAGTATTTTTGTTAACGCTTTCCCATCTGGCACTTTCAGCTCCAGTTTCAACAACAATATTTGCCGAGTAGCCGGGACACTACCCCCGGCCAGTGGCGGAAATACGGGCACCAACAATCTGAGCGCGACAGATCCTCTGTTTGTCTCTTACACTCCCGCGGGTTGGTGGGATCAATATCATAGTTTTGGCTGGAACTATCAGCTGCAGGCTTCCTCACCGGGTAAAGGTGCAGGCACCGACAGTACAGACATTGGCGTGTTCGGAGGGACAACAGCCTTCAGCATAACCGGAGAAGCCCCCAATGCCCCGGTGGTAAGATCCATGAACATCAATAACACCATCATCCCGACCAATGGAACGCTGAATGTCAGTGTCCAGGCATCCAAACCCAGGAACAACTAGGTTCCTTTGCCTTACTGACTTTTTTTCACGTACTATTTTAACCGGATGATTATGAATCAGCGTATTCTATGGGCCTGGATCGCCATATGGTGTTCCCTGTTCGCCCTTCATCAGCCAGCCAATGCGCAGTCGATCACACACGTACAGTATTATTATAATACCGACCCGGGTGTGGGTGTGACAGGCAATGGCGGCATCATCAGCATCAGCCCCGGGGATTCGATATTTCACACCTTCTCGGTCCCCCTCAGCAGCAGTCTGACAAACGGCATCCATCAATTATATGTGCGCGTCCGGAATCAGGCCGGGCAATGGTCGATACCGGAGCGCAAATCCTTCATGATCCTGAAGCCTGATACGGCTGTTGCACGTCAAATCATCGCCTATCAGTACTTCTTTGACACTGACCCCGGATTCGATAATCCGGGAAATGGCGCCATCGTGCCGGTAACTCCGGGCGATGACTGGTCCTCCCAATTGGCAGTTCCTGTTCCGGCCGGACTAGATGATGGCATACACCAGTTATTCCTGAGGGTGAAAGACAGCCGCGGAAGCTGGTCTGTCGCTGAGTCCCGCCTGTTTATGATATTTACACCAGACACAAGCATTAACCAAATTGTAAAATATCAATACTACTTTAACCAGGATCCTGGATTGGGCATTGCAGGCAATGGTGCTGTCGTGCAAGTGAATCCGATAGATACCGTTCAGTTGACGCTCAGCATAACACTTCCGGCCGGCCTCCCATCCGGTGCGCATCACCTGTATTTCAGAACCATGGATATCAATGGCAACTGGTCAGTTGCTGAAAGACGTCTGCTATATGTGAAGGATATCGAATCTAAGCAGATCACGGCCATGGAATATTATATCGATAATGATCCAGGTCCGGGTAATGCCAATCCTTATCCCATCACACCGGCAGATTCCCTGCAACTCACCGCAGCCATATCAGTTCCGTGTCTTTCAGAAGGCGTCCATTATCTTTACTGGCGCGCCCGCAATGCAGAAGGCGTCTGGAGCATCATCGCCCGGGATACTTTTGAGGTCGATTCCGGAGTGGCGGCACCTATTATTACACCCGGTGGACCTGTTTCGTTATGTGCAGGTGATTCCATTATACTGCAAATCAATCCAGTAGATGGCGCCGGCTACCAATGGCTCGTAGACGGCGCAGACATACAAGGCGCCACATCAACGCAGCTAAGCGTTCACGCAGCCGGAAATTATGCCGTCAAAATCATTTGTGGAAACAGTTTCTCCACGTCTGCCATCGTCACAGTCAATATAGCCCAGGTGCTGACATGGTATGCGGATGCAGATGGAGATGGATTTGGCAATCCTCAGATATTCGTCCAAAACTGTGCGCAGCCTGCAGGATATGTCTCCAACAGCATGGATTGTAATGATGCCGATCCGGCTATCTATCCCGGGGCACAGGAGGTCTGCAATGGCGTGGATGATGATTGCAATGGACTGATTGATGATGGCGTCTTCTCTGTTTTTTATGCTGATGCAGATGCAGATGGATTTGGCAACCCATCACGAGACACCCTCGCCTGCGCCCAGCCGGCAGGTTTTGTCAGCAACAACCAGGATTGTGATGACGCCAACCCTGATGTCAATCCGAATGCAACAGAAATTTGCAATGGCATCGATGACAATTGCAATCAGCAGGTTGATGAAGGGGTGAGTCAGATCTTCTATGCTGATGCCGATGGAGACGGTTATGGTAACCCCAACAGCAGTGTCTCCGCCTGTTCAATGCCTTCAGGATATGTCACCAATAACCTCGATTGCAACGATGGCAATGCCCTGGAATTTCCAGGTCAGCTATGGTATATTGACCGGGATTCAGATGGTTACAGCAATGGAGATACCATCCGCCAATGCACCCGACCCTTATTTGGTTTCGCCACTCAGGAACTTTCATCCCTGAGCTTTGATTGCAATGACACCAATGCCCTGATCCATCCGGGCCGGCCGGAGGTTTGCAATGGCCTTGATGACGATTGCGACGGACTGATCGATGATGCTGATCCGGGATTAACAAACCCTTCAACCTGGTATGCGGATCTTGATGGAGATGGTTATGGGGATCCTGCTGCACCCATCACATCATGCACCCAGCCGGCGCAGTACGTTTCCAATAATCAGGATTGCAATGACAGTAATCCGTTTGAATTTCCCGGCCAGGTATGGTATCGTGATGCAGACCAGGATGGATACGGCACAGGCGTTTTCCTGATCCAGTGCAGCCGTCCATCTCAATACTCCCTGCTCACTGAACTCACCTCTACCCAGGGAGATTGCGACGACAACAACCCAAACATCAACCCCGGTGCCCAGTATTTCTCCTATGCAGGTACGGTCAATTTCGAGGCTGCCATCGCTCATCCTTTGCAGGGTTCTCCCATTAGCAGTTTCAGCTTCATGGTAGATTACTTTGATGCCACGAATTCGCTACCTCCGGTGACCTATCCCCGCCTGATCCTTGATTATGAAGGGAATGGCACCTTTACTGATCTTAATGACCGTTCCGTGATCATGATTCCCCTCGATGCGGGTGATCTGAATACTGCTGATGGGAAACGCTATGTGGCCAACGTCAGCTCATTGCCATCAGGCGCCAACTGGAAAGTCAGTGTTCAGGGTTCACCTTCAGCATGTCAAACCCAGTTCGGCCCCTTTGATTATCCGGATGTGATGATACAACCAGATCTGCAGATTTATGCCGACGACATCTGGTTCTCGGCCAACAATCCTCCGGTCAATTCTGCACTAACCGTCTATGCCCGCATCTCAAATGTATCTGATTATCATGCTGATACATTCCGGGTCGCAATGGTTAACCAGTATGATTTCAACATCGTTTATGATACCCTGGTGGTAACGAATCTGAGTCCAAAGTCCTCAACCATCGTTCAATGGAATATCACCACACCGCTCGACTCGGCCTGGTGTCCCATGCAGGTATGGATTGACGTCGATAACCGCATCGCCGAGTCTAACGAGATCAATAACAGTGCTGTCAGACCTTTCATCAACGGCAATTTTGATCTCTCAGGAGGCATTCAGGTAAGTGCGCTGCAGTCTAACCCAGCCGTATCCTATGCTGCTTATGGTGCCAAAGTGTGGTTATCCGGTAAGGCCATCTATTTTGGCACACCCCTGCCCCTGGCAGACCCTAGTGTGGCAGGCGCCAGCGTAACATTCGTGATACCGGCGACGGGAGCTGTCTATGCTGCAACCACGAATGCGCAAGGCTACTTCAACGCGGCCATCAATGCACCCATGAGTCCAGGGACCTATCAGGTTCAGGGCACCATCACGGATTTCACCTTTAGCGAGACCTTTGAGATGGCCTTTACCATCCTGCCTCCGCAGGCATGTCTTCCTGATCTGGTCGCAGCGGCCTATACGCCTACATCTACCGTCGTTGCGGGGAACAGTATGACCATGAATATATACGTCAGCAATGTCGGGTGTTCCGCTTCAGGTGCGAGTGTTGCAAGCACCAGCTCATCGGCAGGTGCTTCATTCACAAATAGCTTCAATATTCCTGCACTAGCCACGGGGCAATCGCATACGATCAACCGGACCCTCACCTTCAGCACACCAGGGTTGTATTCTTACTGTGCCACGGCGGATGCAACAGATGTGGTCACGGAATCCAGCGAGTACAACAATACCTCCTGCATCACCATAACCGTTCTCCCGGCATTGCCTGACCTTGTTCCGGCATTGGGACCTGCCGGCCAGGCTTTCCTTTGCGAATCCGGCGGTGACCTGGGATTCCACATCAGGAACCAGGGCGGTGCTGCATCCGGTTCGTTCACGGCTGAAGTCGTGTGCCGTTTGAATGGGAATGTTTACAACACTGTTCAGCAGACGATCACTAATATCCCGTCGCAGGGGCAGACCGCTATCTACCTGCCAGGACTTATCTCAGCTCCCGGTATCTATACCTTTGAACTCCGCTGTGATGTCCCTGTCGCTACGGGAGGTGATGTTACAGAGTATATAGAGTCGAACAACGTCACCACCTTCACATTGGAGGTTCTCGAATGCAAGCCCAATCTGGTTTTCAAGAGCTGCGAAGCCCTTGATGTGGATCCCAGTGATCCTGCATATCCGGGCGGTACCATGAACTTCATCGCCAAATTGTCGAATGACGGCAAGTCCGCCGCCGTTTCACCGGTGGTCAGGTTTATGCTTTCCGACAGCTCCTATTACGATGTACAGTACAATGGGACCGTGGGCGTCATGCAGACTGTCAATGTGGTTTCTCCCGCTATCCCCAGTGTTGCTCCGGCTACCATGATGCTCACCGCCATTGCAGATCCTGCCGGCCTGATCGATGAGCTGGACGAACAGGACAACATCATTCAGGATAGTCTCTGCATCGATCTGATGATCGTAAAATTACCTGCTACCTGTGGTGGTGTTTCTACGGTCCAGAATTTCATCGTCAACAAACCTGTTGAGATATCTGCAGGCCTGACAGCCGGAGGCCTCTACAACGCCTCCAGTGTGACGGTGAGGTTCGAGGTCAGCGGTCCCTCCTACACAGGGAAAGTCCACCTGGCTGATATTGCAGTGGATGATGTAAGACAAAGTTGCGGCTGCCCGCGTAAAGTGAGCCTGCCGTTTACCTTCATCTTCCCGCAGGTGGGCACGTATACCTTTACCATCACCGCAGATCCGGGCCAGCAATTCACTGAATGCAATGAGAGCAACAATGTGTACGAAATGGTCGTCAACGTCACAACCCTGCCCGACATGCGTGTTTTCAGCCAGTACATCAATCCCTCCCGCCTGAATCCCTCGCCGGGAGAGCAGGTGACCATGGCCATCACATACGATAACGCCGGTTTATCCAATCCTCAGGACCAGATGAAACTCAAAGTCCTTGTCAATGAAGTCGCGCATGATTCCGTCTATCCTGTTTACGGACAAGCCTATGGAGATGACACAACAGTGAGCATTCCCACTCCCTGGGTAGCTCCTGCCATCCCCGGCACCTATATCATCCGGGCGATGATTGACAGCGACAAACAGGTAACCGAATCTGATGAGCTGAACAATGAAGCAACCAGGGCCATCATCGTCGGAGATGCTGCCAATTTGTACTTCCAGCTCTTCGAACCCAGCAACCCTGTTCCTGCTGCCAGCAGCAACATCCAGCTGCATGCGCGCATCGGCAACAGTGGAGCGCTGTCCAGTCAGGCAGACGTCAGGTTCTATTACACTGATAACAACCAGGTTCTGCAACCCATCGGCGTGGTTCCGGTTCTTGTCAACGGTCATGATTCCGTCAGCATTACCTTGCCCTGGTTGGTGAATGATCCGATCACGACACTCGTCGCCCGTATCGAAAATTCCAATCCGGAAGAATACAACTACGAGGATAATGAAGCGCGGTATGAGCTCGGAATGATGCAACTGCAACTCGTGACCACGCCAGCCTGCCGTCAGGACAGTAGTGGTAGCATCACAACCAACATCACCGGCGGGAACCCTCCTTATTACTACCAATGGAGCAACCTCGCGCAGACCTCTTCGATCAATGGCGCACCAGGTATCTACAGTGTAACTGTGACAGATCTGGATGGCCGCATCGCTGTTGCCACCGCCGAAATCGCCAATGATACCGGCATGATCTGGTATCGGGATGCCGACGAAGATGGCTATGGAGATCCCCTGCAGTACGTCATTACCTGTACCCAGCCCCAGGGCTATGTTGATGATCCTTATGATTGCGATGACACCAATCCACTGATCTATCCCGGGTCAACAGAAATATGCGGCAATGGCCTGGATGATGATTGCGACGGCCTCATTGATGAAACGGGGTGCACCGGATGCTTCAATGGACTGTACTATACAGCATCGATCACCGGAGATTCCATTCTTTGCGAAGGTGAGACAGTGGTATTGCAGGCAGCGGTGTCACCCGCCGGGAGCTATACCTACCTTTGGTTGCCCAATGCGACGACCGACACCACACTCGTCCTGACCCCGACAGCCGGTATCCATACTGTGACGCTGATCGTGTCGAGTCAGGATGGTTGCCACGACACTGTGCAGATGCAAGTTACCGTGCATCCGAAGCCTGTTTTGAGCATCCTGGGCAACAATAGCCTCATATTGGGAGAAACAGGCCAGTTGACAGCTACAAGTTCTGGTACAGGTCCCTTCAGTTACTTATGGTCGCCAGGAAATGGAACAGACAGTGTATTGAGCATCAGTCCTACCCAGGCGACCACCTTTACGGTATCAGTCACTGATCAGTCAACCGGGTGCAGCCAGGCTGACTCTATTCATGTCACTGTGCTTAAACCTGCTGATCTCAGATTAAAGGTCTTCCTGCAGGGTGCCTTGCAAGGGCAGCAGACGATGAGTCGGACACTTAATACTGCCGGGCTTTTACCACAGTCACAGCCCTACAACACAGCACCCTGGCACCATAACGGCACAGAATCCCTGAGTAGTATACCTCAGGAAATGACCGACTGGGTGCTGGTTGAGCTCAGATCTGACCCCACAAGTGTCGTGGCCCGCCGTGCAGCAGTTCTCAGATCAGATGGTACACTTGCGGATACCAGTGGCAACGCCAACATCCGTTTCTATGTTCCCGGGGATCAATATCATGTAGTGATACATCACAGGAATCACCTTCCTGTCATGACGGCGCAGGCTGTCAGTGTCAATGATACCCTGGTTTATGATTTCAGTGACACGCTGCAGTACCCTGTTTATGGACGTTCTGTTATCCTTACATCCCACAATACCCCTGCCATGATCGCCGGAGACATCAATCATGATGATTTCCTCCGCTACAGCGGTGCGGGGAATGACCGCAGTCTGATCCTCCAGCGCATCACTGGCATCAGCGGTTCTTCTTCCATCAACACTACCGTGCAGGGATATTACAGGGAAGACCTTAACATGAACGGGGTAGTCAGGTACAGTGGGCAGGGCAATGATGCCTCGCTGATCATCCTCAATATTACCAATCTGACAGGGAATACCACCATCAACAGTGTATTCAAAGGCCCTGTCACCACGGCACCGTAGCAATGAAGAACACGGCTGCCTAAGCCGATTAAGAATACAGTATCAGGAAATAGCGTTATGATGCCTTTTCATAACGCTATTTTTTTCTTATCAGCATCAGCCCGTCACGAAGCGGGAGCACCAGGCGTTCCAGCCCCTTCTCCTGCTCCACATGTTGCAGAAAATCGAGTATTCCCCGTGCATCGCTTTCTGTAGTCCCTTCCCTAACCTTGCCATCCCACCATACGTTATCCGCCATCAGCATCCCACCCGGCCTCAGATGAGGGTAGATCAGCTCAAAATGTTGCAGGTACTGCGTCTTATCTCCATCCAGGTATACAAGGTCGAAGGGCGTGGGAAGTTTACCAATGATGTCTTCAGCTTCCCCCTGATGTAGTATGATGCGACTACCCAAACCATGGCCTTCCAGGTTTTGCCTGATGAGATACTCCAGTTCCGGATTGCGCTCGATGGTGTGCACGCAACCTCCTTCGGCAAGCCCCAGGGAAAAACAAAAAGCAGAATAACCTGTGAATGTGCCGATCTCAACTACTACATGGGCTTGGATCAGCCTGCTTATCCATTGCAGGAACAATCCCTGCAAATGGCCTGTCAACATTTGAGGATATACGGTATTCAAATAGGTACGCCTTGCAATGTTAGTAAGTACAGGATGTTCATCACTACAATGCATCTCGGCAAAATCAAATAGGGAGGATTTCATATCAGCATGGTGTCGAAAAACTATCTCATAATCCTGATTATCTGCTTAATTCACACTGCTCCAAATACTTTGTAAAAAGAATGATCCTTTTATCGTCCTGTGGGTCGAACAAGAATGGCCTTACGTCCGCCGCCATTTCTTCCATATTAAGGTTCCGACATTTCTGCAGTACATGTGACTTCAGATCCTTATGATTGGTGATTCCGGTCTTTGCCTTCAAATAATCATAATTGGGAACAAATCGCTGACCGAGCAGGAAGACAATATCATAGAAATCCCTGCCCTTGTTCCGTTTCCTATTAATCACCGCATAAAACTTCTGAGCAAGCAGTATATCAACCGGGGTAACATTGATCTGGGTAAAAACATCAAACCTGTTAAGCACAGGCTGATTCGGTTTGTAGTCAAAGTCATGTGATTCAGTGTCCAGTTGGATCAGTATTTTTTCTTCTTTCTGATCACTCAATCCCGATGCATAGAGCAAACCTGGAAAACGAATATAACAATGATAAGCCCCTTTCTGCACATTTCGCATCTCGACATCATAACCGATTCGCAGGAGTTCGCGCTCCACGATATCGGTAATCGCAGTGAAATCATCCGATGTTAACTGAAAACTGTCAAAGTCCAGATCTTCTGAAAACCTTTTGTTATTATGAACAATCCTCAGGCAGGTGCCTCCCAAAAAGGACAATTTGCTTGCATAAGGCGTCTCAAAGATGATTTCGAGTATTTTATATTGAAGATACTCCCGGAAGAGGAATCGTTCAAAGCGCTGCAAAGACTGCGGGTAAAATCGCTTTATTTCCTGTAAACTAAGCATGTAAGATTTCCTTTAATAACCTAACTCTTCTATTGAGAGCTTTAGAATCAAAGATACTTTGGTAACTTCCTAATTTATGAAAGTCCACCAATTCCTTAAACCGACCTTCGTTTAATCTAAGCGCTTCTATGTCATGATCAGAATTCAACTTCTTTAGGTAAAAGTAATCCAGGATCACCTTTTCCGGATCAGCCACTTTGATAGCCACATCCTGATCTATTATTAGCCTATAACCAAAATTTAGCTGTGGTTTTATTTGTTGATACGAAAAATCCCCCACAGGAGTATGGTATCTGGCAGTATTTCTGGCGGATACAGATGTGATCAGGAATACCCCTTCCGGAATGAGATTGTAATAAGCCAATGCACTCTCCATGGAGATATAGGAAGGCGAATAGATCTTATTCGCAGCGAAATACAGAAATTTCTCGTCTTGCTTTCGCTCCCGGAAACAATAGTATTCCCTTCGGATTTTCTGGATGTAGTTTTTCTGTTGCCATTCTACCAGGCGGCGACTGTCGAAACCGGGATATCGCTTTTTGATGTCCTGAATCGAAAAAACAGGAAACTCTTTCAGTGATTTTTCAAACTCAAGATAGGTCATATGATCTTAGATAATTGTCAAATATAACAATTTTCTGAGACAGAAACGCTTCAGAACGCTCAAATTCTATGAGAAGTCACATTCCAGGCTAACAGAATCACAGCCCATACACAACAGCCCAAAGTTTCTATTTAGGTGTTCTCAATGTTTTTAACTACTTCATCTGTCAGGTGGGATAGCAGCTATCTGCTCACTTACAACGAAAGACCAGCGTCGACAACTGCGAGGGCTCAAAGATTTCGTTGCTCACTTCGAGTATGTGGTCTGCCTGGATGGCATCAATGCGGGCATAGACATCTTCAATAGTATCTATGCGTGACTTTAGCAACAGGCTTTTGCCTAACGAAAGCATGAGGTTTAGATTGGACTCTTCCAGAATCGCGATTTGGCCTTTGAGTTGTTGTTTTGCCCTGCTGAGCTGTAAGGCACCAAGCCGCTGGGTCCGTAGCTTATCCATTTCTTTCTGTGCCAATTCCATGGCACGCCCGAGGCTTTCGTCCTCCGAGCCCAGGTAGACCTCAAAAACACCCGTATCAGAATAAGGTTGATAAGCTGACTCAATGTGGTAACTCAAGCCATGTCGCTCACGTACGGCCATATTCAGCCTGGAATTCATCCCTGGCCCGCCCAGAATATTGTTGGTCAATGCCAAGACCAAACTTTTTTCATCATTGGCGGGATAGGCTCTGTTGCCTATCATCCCATGTGCCTGATAACCATTGCGATTAAAAGTAAGGGATGAAGGGGAATATCCGTTTACAGCCATTCGCGTGTGCTCACCAGTGGGCCAGGGACAGTCGCTGAAATACTTCTCTATCAGCTTTACCAATCTCCTGAAGGACATCGACCCCACGTAGCAAATATAGATTTCCTCAGCCCGGTAGTTTTTCCGGATGAAGGCAAGGATGTCATTCCGGTCAAAACGCTTGAGGTTCTCCTTCGTCCCCAAAATATTACGACCCAAAGCATGTCCATTAAAAAGTTGATCTTCAAAATCATCAAAGATCTGCTCAGAGGGAGTATCCAAATAACTGTTTATTTCATCCAGTATGACTTCCTTCTCTTTTCTTAACTCTCGCTCGGGAAATACCGGAGAAAAGATAATATCTGAAAACAGTGCAAAAGTCCTGCGGGTGTGTTCGACTAAAAACGAAGCATAGATGCAAGTGTCTTCTTTTGAGGTAAATGCGTTTAAATCACCACCCACATTCTCCAGATGACTTAATATCTGAAAGGATTTGCGCCTCTTCGTCCCTTTGAATATCATGTGCTCAATGAAGTGCGCCATGCCGTTCTCAGGCTCCGTCTCATCCCTTGATCCGGCCTGCAGAAAGACGCCTGCATGCGCTACCTTCGACATCACCGGCCAATGCAGAAGCCGGATGCCATTGGGCAGACGATGCTCTTTCCATTCCTGTTCTGCCATCTCAATTTCCGGATGAAGGATTGCTTACCTGAAACGCGGATGGATATTCTTTATCATAGTAAACCCAGAACATGGGCATATAGCCCCGCAGGGTGCCATCCGGCGCATAACTTTCCAGAAGGGGGCATACGCCGATGACCTCCTTAGTGATCCGCAGGGAGGAAGGATCCATGTACCAGGCTTCCAGGAACCGGATACGGGTGATCTCATGGATATTCAGTTCCTGCTTCACAATGGTATCAAACAGATCATAGGGTGGGTCAGGCCGCTGGAATGTCAGCGTATCAATGCGGTTGCCAATGGCCTTCACCGCTTCCGGATCCATTTTATTGTGAAAAGCATCCCAGGCTTCCACTTTACCGCTGTAGGCAGCACTCAGGATATCCCTGACAAATGCCTCACGGCTGGATCCCTCCAGGTTCTGGACCCACCAATCGTAGGATGGGTCGGGACTCTTGATGGAGACATCATACTGTATGCGTTTGGCCAGAATGGGATCCCGCTGCGACTCTTTCCGACAGGAGGAAAAGCCGATGAGGGCACCTAGTATAACTGCTAAGATCAATACCTTGCCTTTCATAACATCCCTGTTAAAATGATAAGACTGTTTGCTTCTAGGGCATTCAGATATGCAAAGGTAAAGGAATATGCCATCTGTCGCTTCAGGCCATGTCCGGCAGGATGATGCTGACGTTTTAACAGGGCGTATACCACCTGAACCGGTCACTTCCTCCCTCCATTCGGGTAATTTTGCCGTACTTTGCTGCCTGAAACAGCCTAAATTTTTGAGCTATGGATAGGGAGAAATTGCACTTGTTCATCCAACAGATTGAGCTATTCAAGGGATTGACAGAAGAGGAACTACAGCAGGTAGTGGATCATGCACAAGAGCATGTGATGGAGGCAGGAACCAGTCTTTTCAGGGAAAATCATACCCGCGAAAAGATCTTTATGATTTATGAAGGTGAAGTAGAGCTCTACAAAACCACGGCTTACGGACAGGAGAAACGACTTTGTATTTTCAATCGTATGGATTTCCTGGGCGAAGGATCGCTCATGGACGACGCACCCCATGCCACCTCGGCCAGGGCCATCAGCAAGGTGATCGTTGTGACCATCGACAAAGCCCTGCTCACAAGTAACGGAGCCATCGCCCTGAAGGTGTTCTCCAACATCTCCAAGGTTATATCCAGAAGGATGCGGCAACTCAATGTGCGATCCATGAACTCCTCAGCCCAGTATGAATCCGGCCGCACAAGGCGGGAACATGACCTGCTGGGTGAACGGGATGTGCATTTCGAAGCATACTATGGGATTCAGACCCTCAGGGGTATCGAAAATTTCAACATCAGCGGGGTTACGCTCAGTTTCTACCCTCTGCTGGTTGATGGACTGGCCATGGTGAAAATGGCGGCGGCCAAAGCCAACCACGAGCTGGGCCTGCTTCCGAAGTCTACCACCGATGCCATCGTCAGGGCCTGTAACGAGATACTGAATGGCAGGTATATCAATTATTTTCAGGTTGATATGATACAGGGAGGGGCAGGTACTTCCACGAACATGAATGCCAATGAAGTGATTGCCAACAGGGCCTTGGAGATACTGGGATTCGAGAAAGGGCAATACGAACATTGCCATCCCAATAACCATGTGAACCTGAGCCAGTCGACCAACGATGCTTATCCGACAGCGGTGAAAATCGCGCTGATCAACAGTAACAAACGGTTGATCGCAGTATTGCAGCAATTGATCGAGGTCTTCCGCAGGAAAGCGACCGAATTCTATGGGGTCATCAAGATGGGGAGAACCCAGCTTCAGGATGCTGTTCCCATGACACTGGGCCAATCCTTTGAAGCTTATGCTGTAACACTGGAAGAAGAAGTGAAACGCCTGAACCAGAATGCTGCGCTCTTCCTGGAGGTAAATATGGGAGGGACGGCGATCGGCACAGGCATCAATGCTGATCCTGAATATCCTGCCCTGGTTATCAAGCACTTGCGTACCATCACTGGTCTCGATGTCTCCCTGGCTGCCAACCTGGTGGAGGCTACACAGGATACCGGCGCTTTCGTGATGTATTCCAGTGCCATCAAGCGGTTGGCCCTGAAGCTTTCCAAGATATGCAACGACCTCCGCCTGCTGTCCTCCGGGCCACGTGCGGGACTGAATGAGATCAATCTGCCACCCATGCAGCCAGGTTCTTCTATCATGCCAGGGAAAGTAAACCCAGTCATACCCGAGGTCGTTAACCAGATCGCCTTCAAAGTCATTGGAAACGACCTGACGGTAAGTCTGGCAGCCGAAGCCGGCCAGCTGGAGCTGAACGTTATGGAGCCGGTCATTGTGCAAAGTCTTATGGAATCGATAGAGATGCTCAGAAATGGCATGGACACACTCAACCACCGCTGTGTGAGCGGTATCACTGCCAATGCCCGTCGCTGCCGTGAAATGGTCGAAAACAGCATCGGACTGGTGACCGCCCTGAATCCCGTCCTGGGCTACGAAAAATGCACCATCCTGGCCAAAGAAGCGCTTGAGAACGACCGAAGTGTATATGACCTGGTGCTGGAAAAAGCTTACCTCTCCAAAGAAGCCCTCGACGACCTGCTAAAGCCTGAGAACATGATTGGATTTCAACCCATGAAGGTAAAGCCGTCATAACCGGCATATGACCGTTAACTGACACAAGCTTACCGACATCTTGAAGCAACTTGACGTAAGAAAGCCATCCTACCTACCTTTGGGTGTTGTATAATAGCTCATTACGCATTTTTCTTAACAATGATGTTGAAATTCAATCATATCAAATCACTTAGGAACCTGTTCCTGATCCTCTTTACTGCCTGTTTACCCTGGTTAGCTTCTGCATACAAAGGACCCATTGATAAGCCACAGGCAAGATCCGCATCCCATATCCACATTCAGGCTGTAAAAAATGCCGTCATTGTTCATTTTAGGATGGACGCACCCGGTGTAGCAGGGATCACACTTAAGGATGCCAGGGGGCGCTGTCTTTACTTCTATGCAGGCTATTATGCCGAACCGGGTCTTTATACCCATGTGTGGGAAAGTGGCCCGCTCAGTGCCGGCACACTGTTATTTGAAGTCACGCATGACGGTAGCCGGCGCGAAACAGGTCAGGTGGTGATAACCCCTCCCTGAGTATGCCCTGTTGCGGGTTCCCGGCCTTCTTTGTAGATAACACCCAGGTTACGTTTACCATCGATTTTGACAACCAGTGGCTGTGAAAAACGCACATGGCGCAGGAATTCATCTTCGTAAACTGCAGGCTGAGCCTTCAGATAATCCACATCATAATGCCCGTCACGTATATATGGGTTGATGGTAAAATATCCTACCCTGAAAGACGTGAGGTTTTGAAAGAAATGCGTTCCCTGGCTGGGGTCAATGCGGTAATTCTCCAGGCTGGATTCGATGATTACCCGAGCTCCGGAAATATGTGGCCACTTGACCGGGATCCCAAGCCATGGGTCGGAAGATCCCCAGCGGCCAGGCCCGATGATGATATACGGCCGCTTTTCCTTTAAGAACCGGTCGTTGAGTTCAAATACCCTGTCGGCGATCCTTGGACTTTGTGCGGGGTCAAATGCATCAGGCTTAACATACAGGATATCATAGATTTCGCGGTTAATACCATTGCCCAGCGCCGACTTGCAATACACCACGGTTTCATCTATCCGGACCTGCTCCAGGTTTTCATCAATGGTCTCCTTATTATCAACCACAGGCCTTATTTGCAACAGATTAAAGATCCGGGGTTCTCCTTCCTTGCGGTTCAGCTCCATGGCAAACTCGATCTCGATGGGTTTGTTCATCTCCCTCTGACCTATCTCAAGACAGGTTTGCAGTATCTCCGCCAATGGGAAAACGTTATGGCTCAGGATATGCGAGAAGGTGATGAGCTTCTTTCCTTCATACTGGACACCATCCCGGATCATATGGTTGGCAAAGTCAAAGGTAGAGGCCACATGCTTCAGGGACCCATCGCCTTCTGCTTCTGCGATGCGCAGTTGCATCAGGTTGATACCATCATCGATGCATGGATAAAAGGCGCCGGCATCCAGGTTGAGCGCGAAAAAAGTCTTCTGCGTCTCCCGAAGCGCCATTTCCGGATTGGAAAGCTGCAGCACCTTACGCGGATATTTTGGAGAAAAACGCAGCGTCTGCCCGCCATCCACGATGTATTTACCAAGACCGAATGCAATATTGACGATGCCATCCTCGGGGCGTTCCGGGTGAATGGGGTAGAAATTGATGGACCTTGCAACCCCGCTGATCGTTGGATAAAAACGGTTACCGTACTGCCATCCAATGACTTCCTGCAGGACGATGGCCATCTTTTCCTCATCGATCACATTTGAAGTTGCCGACATATACGCCTTTGACGCTTTGAAGAAGGCTGAAGCATAGACACTTTTGATGGCATTGCTCAGCATCTCGATCATCAGGCGCTCCTCATTGCGGATATTAGGAATCATATACGTCGAATATATCCCTGCAAACGGCTGATAGTGACTATCTTCCAGGAGACTCGACGAACGGATTGCAATAGGATTGCTCACCACCGTGATAAACGTATACAGGTCTTCATGAATCCTGAAAGGCAGGCGGGCCTGGATGAAATGCTGCAGTATTTCCTCATCCGGTGTATCCCCCAGCGCTACCTTGTACAGGTTGTTCTCCTCCATGAATTCATCGAAGATATCTGTACACAGCACCACTGTCTTGGGAGTGGAGATAAGCGTGCCTTCGAAGCGGCTGAAGAGCTGATTCCGTTTAATGAGAGAATCCAGGAAGGCGAGTCCGCGCGCCTTACCACCAATACTGCCATCACCGATGCGGGTAAAGCTGAGGTATTCATCGAAGCGCTCACGGTTGAACTCTGCAATCACACCCCTCGCCTTGTTGAACCTGAAGTTCGCGATCGCATCAAAAAGGTAACGCCTCACCTCATCCAGGTCCCTGAAGTCTTCGGGCCTTAATTCCTTGAACAGGCGGGCAAGGGGAAAGACAGCACGGGCATTGAGCCAGCGTGAGAAGTGATTTCGTGAGATGTGGTAAAAAAGTACGTCATCCGGGATATCGAAAATGGTTTCCTGCAGGGATTTCAGATCGGATGCCCTGGCCACCTCGCGGTTCGAAACCGGATCAACAAAAACGAAATCCCCGAAGGCAAAATGTTCACGGATATAATTCCTCAACTCGATGGATAATGTCTTGCTGTTTTTGTTGATAAATCCAACCCCCATTTCCCGGGCTTTTCCGGCCATTTCATCCTCGGATGACTGCAGGAGGAATGGTATAAAAGCGTCATCAGCTTTGACTTTCCGGCATAAGCGAAGCCCTGCCTCCTTGTCTTCATAACCGTTGCGTTTGTAAGACACATCGGAGATAATCCCGAGCAGGTTTTTCTTATACTTCTCATATAGTGCGATGGCTTCCTCATACTGAGTTGCGAGGACGATCTTGGGACGTCCCCGCATCCGAAGCATCTTCTGGTGCTCGTTCAGCCCCTCCGCCATGAATACC
>Ga0208041_1000590_pt1 | contig 32844 bp, 46 predicted proteins | sample AD_SCU002_MetaG_FD_184453 | JGI IMG/M metagenome (GOLD analysis project Ga0208041, IMG submission 184453) | Active sludge microbial communities of municipal wastewater-treating anaerobic digesters from China - AD_SCU002_MetaG (SPAdes) (version 2) | ecosystem: Engineered > Bioreactor > Anaerobic...
CCTGCCCGCATTGCGGGTTGGAACTGGATCGGGACCAGAACGCGGCGATCAATATCTTGAGATTGGGGCTGCAATCTCTCGGATAACATCCGTAGATGCCCACGAATTTAGTCGTGGGAGCAGTCACAAAGAGTTTCAAGAGGCCGTGGAGGCGGTTACGGATATATCTGCGCTCATCCGCCGGATGCTCTACTCCTCCGCACAGGACGATTACACCAATCTCGACTATCTGGTGACCGAAGGGATCATCGATCCGGAGACCGGGAGAGATATGAAATCTGCGAACGGGCTGAGAAACCGTCTGGTTCACGAATATGACAGTGTCAACGACCAGATCGCGTATGCCGCGCTGCAGCGGCTCATGCCTCGCCTGCGCAGGTTCTCAGAGGAGGTGCTGGTATGGCTGGATGCGGACAGGACCTGATCCTGGACCACTTCCGGGAGGTCCTCCCCTCGATCAGGGCCATTCTGCTCTTTGGCTCGCGTGTCATGGGCTACGCGGGCCCCAAGTCCGATATCGACCTCTGCCTGATCCTGGACGAGGGGGCGGACAGGACTGCGGTGCATGAGAGGATGCTCCTCGCCCCGGAGGGATACGATATCGTCGTATACGACGAGATCCCCTGGTATCTCCGGGGAGGGATACTCGAGCGGCACTGCATCGTATACGCGGAGGACCCCGGCGACCTTGACTTCTGGCTCTACAAGCAACGCCGGATCTGATCGGATATGAAGCGGCGTCAGCAGAAGGCGTCCGCCCGGGACCTTCTGAAGCGCATCGGGCACTCCTGACCGGTTCGCAGGCATCCCGTTATGGCGGGCAAGACGACTTCGATCGGTATGCGATGTCCAGGGCGAAGAGAGTACAGTTTGACGACATCCGGTTCTTCGTATCGCCCATCGAGCTGCAGATCCCCTATAAACTCAATCTCGGGAGCGACAAGGATATCGAGGATGCGGTCTATCTCTGGATGTTGTTCCGGGAGATGCTCGATGGCGATCTCCTGCGAATGTTCATGGAGCGCCTGCAGGTCGGGGGGGAGCCGTATGGAATTGAGGTTTGATCGCGAGAAGAACCGGCAGGAGCGGCTGGCTTTTGTCCGGAGACATGCCCTCCGGGTCAGGGAAGTCCCGAACGAGGTCTGGAGCGCAGAGAGGTCGACCTGATCGACGCGTTCTTTGAGAATGCCGAAAACTTCGCTCTTTCCCGGTCCGAGTACCTCCGGATGCACCGGGCCCGGCGGGACCGTCCTAAACCGGTGCACGGTGACGGGTAGTTTCAGAACAGGTGAAAGAGGGGGGACCCGACTGCATGGTGAGTGTATCCATTCCGGATCGGAGCATGCGCCTTCCTCGCGAGCGTGCTGTTCCACGGGCACGCCGAGGGGATATCCGCTCCAAAAGCGGCATACCCTGGAGGACAGAATCGTTTCCAGCCATTGGTTCAAATTTGTTCCACATGGAACAGAATGCATCCATGCAGATCGCTGCTCTCCTGACCGGGGTGACCTGCACCTCCGAAAACCGGCAAACGAGCGTGTGTGACCTGAAGCCGGCACGACTTCCGTTCTTTCACCTGAGGCAGTACGACCCCGCCGGGAGGTCCGCCCTGTCACCGGCCCAATGAGTGGTACCAGACGTTCATGCTCTCGAACCCGCCGCAGATGTTGGTGTTGTTGACGAGGGTCCCGGCCCAGGCGTAGCCGGCCCGGGCGAACGTGGCGTTAATGGGGTAGGAGAGCGCCCGGGCGATGGTGAAGGCGGTCTTGAGGCCGGCCGCCCGCATCTCCTCTTCCATCCGGGCGAGGAGGAGGAGGGAGAGGTTCCTGCCCCGGAAATCCGGGTGGACGGCGAAGTCGGTCATCTCGACGTTCCCGTCCTCGGGGTAGACCTCCGCCGAGGAGGCCGCTGCGATCGTGCCGTCGTCTGTGCGGACGACGAAGTAGCGGTAGTCCCCGGCCATCGTCTCCCGCAGGTAGCCGGGGTCATCGATGGGGAACGGGTAGGTAGCAAAGACCCCGCCGTAGAGCGCGGCGAGGTCGTCCGCATCGTCTTCGGCCGCCAGGGTGCACGTCCAGCCCGGCTGCAGCGCGGACGGGGGGCGCCGGCCGGTGTTTCTAGTGGTCGCAAGGACCGCATCGGGGTCGCCCCGCTCCCGCCGGCGCTCCGGGTCGAGGAACTTCGCCACGAAGCAGCCGTCCTCCCTGCCCCGGAAGAACCCCGGCACCCGCGCCTCGACGGCGTAGCCGCGGGCGAGAAAGAGGGAGAGGGCGGAGGCGGGGACCTTCGCGAAGATCTTGGAGTAGCCTTCGGCCTCTGCGAGCGCATCAAGGCCGTCGAGTATGCCGGGGAGGTCAGCGGGCGCGAGGTGCATCACGTAGACCCGGTCGCTCACCTTCCCGTGCTGGACGCGGGTACGCCCGATCGTCGTGACGGTGTCAGTTGTCATTTCTCCGCTCGAAACGCTCGGTGTTCTCCGGGACGAGCGCGGTCGTCGGGTCCTCGTCGGAGAGGAGCTTGACGATCCCGACCGCCTTGGACTCATCTGCTCCCTCAAGTTTCAGGTACTGCCCGCAGGTCGCGCACTTGCGGTCGCACCAGACCGGCTCGTAGGAGTCGGGCTCGCGGTAGGTGGTGATCACGCCCTCGAAGTTCCGGAGCACCACCCGGTTCGTGGACCAGGAGATGAGGTACTGGGGCATCACCGGGATCTTCCCCCCGCCGCCGGGGGCGTCGATGACGTAGGTCGGGACCGCGAACCCGCTGGTGTGGCCGACAAGGTTCTCGATGATCTCGATCCCCTTGGAGACCGGGGTGCGGAAGTGGGCGAGCCCCTCGGCGAGGTCGCACTGGTAGAGGTAGTAGGGGCGGACACGGTTCCTGACGAGTTTCTGGACCAGGGTCTTCATGATCCGGGGGCAGTCGTTCACCCCCGCGAGGAGGACGGTCTGGTTGCCGAGCGGGATCCCGGCGTCGGCGAGCCGGGCGAGGGCCTTCTCCGACGAGGCGGTGATCTCGGCCGGGTGGTTGAAGTGGGTGTTCACCCAGATCGGGTGGTGGCGGGCGAGCATCGTCACAAGATCCTCCGTGATCCGGTAGGGGAGGACGACCGGGACCCGGCTGCCGATCCGGACGACCTCGACGTGCTCGATCGCGTCGAGCTCGGTCAGGATCCAGTCGAGGTAGTCGTCGGGGAGCATGAACGGGTCGCCCCCGGAGAGGAGGACGTCGCGGATGCAGGGGTTCTCGCGGATGTAGTCGAGGCCCGCCAGGATCTCGGCCTCTGAGGGGACGGAGTCGACGTCCCCGACCTTCCGCTTCCGGGTGCAGTGCCGGCAGTACATGGCGCAGACGTTGCTGACTAAAAAGAGCACCCGGTCGGGGTAGCGGTGGGTGATGCAGGGGGCGGGGTGGTCGGCGTCCTCGGCGAGCGGGTCCTCCATGTCCTCGGCCTCGACCTGCAGCTCCGCCGGCGATGGGAAGCACTGCATGAAGACCGGGTCGTTTGCGAGGTCGTCCGCGTCGATGAGCGAGAGGTAGTAGGGGGTTATCCGCAGGGGGAACCGGTTCACGGTCTCTTCCAGCGCCCGCCGTTCGTCCGCGCCGAACGAGACGCCGAGCAGCCGCTCGAACGTGGAGATATCGGTGACCGCGTGGCGGACCTGCCACCGCCAGTCCCGCCAGACTTCGGCGGCGGTGCCGGCGTCGATCCGTTCTGCTATCTCCTGCTGGTTGGTTGATAAAATGGCCATTTCCAGTTCCTCCGGGTCAGAACTGTACCGCCAACCATATATAAGTGGATCGATCTCCCCGTAAAAGGCCGGGAAATCGGAACTGAGGCTGTAAAATGGGGATTTAAGGGAGGAGCGTCCGGCCCTCCCGGGGAGCGGGAGCACTGGCAGGTGCGACTTGCGATGGTCCGAAGGACCGGATCTTGAGAAAACGCGAAGCGTTTTCGGGGCCGGAGCTTGAGCACCATCAGGTGCGAACGGGGTTCGAGCACCGGGGGTGCGAGTCGCGACTCGCGATGGGCCGCAGGGCCTGAGCGGGAGCACCGGCAGGAACGACGTTCCACGGGAATGCGATGGTCCGAAGGACCGGAGCTTGAGCACCATCAGGTGCGAACGGAGTTCGAGCACCGCAAGGTGCGAGTTGCGACTCCTTCCCGGGCACGGGCGGCATCTTCGGCGGTCAATTGTCCCGGTCAGCCAGGAGTCGTGCCCTGGGACGGCCACATGCATGGCCCGGGGTAGTTGACGCGGGATGGAGAGTTATTCAGACCTGGATGCCTGCCCGGGCAAGCGCATCCTTGATGGAGACGAGCTCCTTCCGGATCTCTGCAAATTCGTCGTCAAGGTGCTTCCTGGTATCGCTTCTGAGTCCCGCTATCTCTTCTTTCGTCTCTCGCGCGATCTGGAGCATCTGGTCCTGCTTATCCAGCATCGTGTGCTGCAACTGGAGGTTCTGGTCCCGTTTGTCCAGCATCAGGTCAAATTTAGTATCCATGCTGTGCAGTAGATTCCCGGCGTAATCCATCCGCTCAAACGTCTCCTCCTGGATGTCTCCCCGGAGGATCTCAAAATCGGCGTACTTCCCTGTTGCTTCTTCCCATCTGACAGTGAACGATCTGACTGCAATGGGTCTTCGTATGATATTGATCTCGTTGATGAAATCCCGGAGATCCTTCTCGTTCCCCTCTGCAACGATCTCGACCTCCCCGGTATCGAGGTTCTTCACGTACCCCGAGATATTCCGTTCGAACGTCTCGTTGTACACGTACTCCCGATAGCCGACCCGCTGGACACGCCCCCGTGCAGTGGCCACAAAGCGTTTCATTCAATTTCACTCTGTATGGCGGGCATAAATAGTTTCTCCGGACCTGCATTTTGCCCGGCGAAGTCCTCCCCGATCCTGCCGGGACCCGAAGAGCGGCAGCGGAAGGACATGTATGACGTACAGTCACTCCGGGAGGAGGCGGTCCCGGAGCATCGCCCGAACCAGATCCCGGTACCGGTTCACGACTAAAAGGTCGTCCTGGAGCACTCCATAGACCTCGTCCAGGTCCAGCCGGCAGTAGAGGTGGACCAGAACATTCCGAAAGCCCGCGAGGTCGGAGAGCCGGACCCCGAGATCTTCCGGGATCACCCCCTCATCACAGAGGATCATGAAACTCTCCCGGTAGGTTTCGGGCCGCCGGGAGCTGGAGGCCGCGACCAGGTGGTTCGCGACATCGATCGATGCCTGGATGCTGACGAGGAGCGCATGCAACACCATATTCCTCTTATCGCGATCGGCCCTCAGGTCTTCGAGGGTGATGGACCGGTAGCGTTCCCAGTCTCGAGCTGCCTCGTCCAGTTCCCGGAGGTGAGCGAGGACCCCTTCGTCCCTGACCATTTTCAGGCCCTCGTGAGCAGAACCCGGTCGAACCAGTCGAGCGTGTCTGCATAGTCGAGGTACAGGGAGAGCACGCCCGCCTCGTACCGGATCCTCCGCTCTCTGTCGCGCAGGAATACGGGTCGGCCGCTCTTGATGACTTCGTACTGGAACGAGACCGGGACGGTGTTGAGGATCTTCACGTCGGCCTCAAAACGGTAACAGAACCCTCGCTCAAGTTCTCGCTCGATCTTCCGCGCCAACCGCATCGCCTGGTAGGGGGTGGGCTCGCCGGTGACGAGGATTGCCACGTCCACGTCGCCGAAATCCCCCTGCGAGAACGTTCCGAAGACATATCCCACCTCGATCTCGTCAAATCCGGCGAGGACCGTGCGGATGGTGCGGAGAACTGCTTCTCTCTCCTCCGCATCCAGCAGGTGGCGTCGTCTCATATCGTTGTATCTCTTCCGCATCGCATATCATTCTTTCCCGCTTACCGGCAGATCCCCCCCTTCCCGTCGCAGGAGAGGGGCCGGCAGTTGACGTAGACCGGGACGACCTGCCGGGTCTCCTCCCTGAACGCGGAAAAGACCCGGCGGACGGTGGTGGTCTTCCCGGCCCCCGGCGGGCCGCGGAGGACGGCGCCCCGGAGGAGGAAGGCGAGTTCCTTGACCTGGGCGTCGCGGTGGTGGAGGTGGTCGGGCATGGAGGCGAAGTCAAAGACATCAGGATCTCTGAAAAGGGTCTGCTCGACGCGGAGGAGACGTTTCATAGGAGAGACTGGAGAAGAGGGGATTGGTGAACTACCCCCCGCTTGCGCAGGGGGCTTCCTGCGAGTGTCCGGGGACCACGGGGATCCTCGGGCCTGTTTGTCGCAGATTACCGGCGAACTGCCGGTAGCCCGTCTACAGGGCATCTTGTGATAGGAACCGCACCATGATATTGACCGCACTGTTTTGGTCGCGATCCATGCAGTTCCCACATTCACAGTTCATAACTCGTTTCCCGAGCGGCATATCGTGAACCGCTCCGCAGACACAGCAGGTCTTCGTCGTGTACCGTTCATCGACTGTTATTACTCTCTTACCTGCAAGGGCTGCCTTGTAGGTCAACAATCCGATGAACCGTGAGAGGTGTCCGGCGTTCTGGGTGGCGCGGTTGAGCCCGGGCGTAGCCTGCTTCGACTTCGGCATCTGCTTGACGGAGAGGTCACCGACCAGGATTGTGGCGGCCCGGGTGTTCTCGATGAGTTTCCTGCTCAGTTTGTGCTGGAAGTCTCTGAGCTGGTTGCTCCGCTTCCGCTCCATCGTCCGCTTGGCACGGTTGAGTCTCTTCCACTTCCGGCTCTTCTTCTTGCAGTGGTCCCGCCGCGACTGCACGGCATCGATCTTTGGGTTCCAGTACCTGTCGGGCCGGGCATTCCTGACTTCCAGAAACTTGCCGGAGGTGTTGACCGCGACATGCTTCGTGACCCCAAGATCCCAGGCCTGGTAGAGACCGTTGTCAGCATACCTCTGATCCGGCTGAACCTCGTGGACGATGGAGATGTAGTACGCTTCCTGCAGATCGTCGTAGAAGAGATCCACCTGCTTGACGTTGACGAACGCCTGCCCTTCGGGCAGATCGAACTCCAGCGGAACCTCGTTGTAGAAGTGCGAGAACCGGATCCGGCCCCCGGCGATCGCAAACCCGCTCTGGTTGTAGCGCAGCGTGCAGAAGTGGTCTTTGCCCTTGAACCCCGGGGGGTTGGCATCCTCATCCCCGTTCTGTCGGAGCGCGAAGAACGACTTGAAGTTGTCGTCCAGCGATTTGAGGGTGGTCTGCAGAACTTTGGAGTAGACCCACCGGTACTCGGGGTACTTCTTCTTCAGTTCCGGAAGGGCATTGGCCTGCTGGACGTACCTGATAGACTGCTTATCGGGCCGATCCTTGTTCTCCTGGTAGTTCTGGTTTCGTTCGGCAAGAGCGAAGTTGTAGAGTAACCGACACTTTTCAGAGAGGTGCCAGAGCACATCGGCCTGTTCAGACGTCACCTGAATCTTGACGTTCGTGGCAAGGTGCATCTGAAAACTCTCCTGCAGGTTCTCTCATTCAGGATATGCGGCCCTCTGGCATAGAGATATGGGATGAGGGGGCAGGGGGAGCGCCGGACGAAGGGGCTCCGCTCCACGGAAGATGCCTCGCATCTTCCTGTCAGGCACAACCAAAGGGTTGTGCCGTGCCATCCCCCAGCTTGCGCAGGGGGTCTTCCCGCTCTGCCCCTTCAACCCCGCAGAGATAAAGAGTGTCTGTGTTGCGAGAACCAGGCAACCGGAACACGCAATCTGCTGTAGGGTCGGAACGGCCCGAACAGGGTAATCAACGCCTGTGGAGATCGGGTACGTCCCTCCGGGGCGGGGTAGTTCACCCTAGAAGGAATCCAGTCTCCCGGAGATCGTCCGGTATACGCAATCTACAGGGACATTTTCCGGCTGAATTCCACCGGGATGAGTGAATGGTGCGGGAATGAGAGGGTCTCACGCCTACCTCACAAAGTATATCCCCTTGAAGGGCAGACACCATGTGTATGCAGACGATAGAAGTATCCAATACGATTTATCAGGAAATTCTCTCGCGTAGAAAAGGGAGAGAATCAATAAGCAAGACCCTTGAGCGCGAGTTAAAGCCCGTTAAAAAATGTGCGAGAGTTGCCGAGTTGGAGAGGTTAAGGAACCAGCCGGGATCTGATATATCGGTTGTTGAAGAAAGATTGGCGTCTAAAAGATTGGTATCTAACAAGATTTAAGCCAATTGTGATACTTTTTTTCGGTCATGATCTTTAGAACTGCTGCATACCTATTCGGCTCGGCCCCTTCAATGACATAGATCACAACATGGTCGTGGGGAACATGCAACCGCCAAAATCCCTTACAATTCCCTTTTAACTCGTATTTATTGCATGAATTTATATTCACAAACAGATATTCGCCAAGACATTTTTTGATTTTATCAATAATATCCTCCGCAATGGAGAGGTTCTTTTCAAGATACCTCTCCACATCTCGTTTTATCTCAATCCTTGTCATAGTATTTTTCTCCAGAAAATCTTTGTAACCAGTATACTACCGTATCCCGTGTCTCCCATAGAATACCGTCGGTTTTGTATTCGGAAAAACGTTCTTGGAATCCCGCGATGACGATTCAGACGCAAGCCAGGCAAGCGGGAAAGACAACCTGGAACCCCACTCATTATCGAGCGCCATGGCACATCCGAGGGCTGAACGGACTGTCTCGCTGGCACCATTCAGAAAGCCCTAAACCACCCCACCGCCATACCCTCTTCATGCGCTCCACCGTCACCGGCGGGGCCGGCTTCATCGGCTCGAACCTTGCAGACACAGTCGCACCTTGACGGTGCTCCTGCTCCGTTCCTGCGGAACATCGCATCTGGCACAGCACCACGACGTCGTGATCATCGACAACCTCGCCACCGGCCGGCGGGTGAACATCGAGCACCGCCTCGACCACCCCCAGGTGACGTTTGTCGAGGGGAGCATCTCCCTAGAAGTTCCAGCACTTCGCCTCCAGAACCGTAAAAGCCCGCTCCACCGGTAACAGGCCTACTTCAGAGTTCCCATTTTCATTGAAGCCCCCCCTCGTGATGACGGTGTTAGGATCGCATCGCGTAAATTATCACCAGTTACAGCAGAACATGAATTAATGAACAGTTACTGGCCCGGCCCCCTCCCTGAACCCTCCGTCCGGACCCTCGACGATATGCGATGCGTGCTCGCCGACCCAGACCAGTCCGGGAGCATGCCCCTATACTACATGTACCGCGACCTCGCCCTCACTGCCGGGGATCGCGCGTATCTTCGTGAGCAGAACCTCGGTTCGAGATCACCGTCATTCTTCCGGGGAGTACGTCAGGACCAGAGGGCACTACCACCCGCTCAGCCCCTCGGGCATCGGCTACCCCGAGTTCTACTACCAGGTGCTCGCCGGGGAGGTGCTCTCCCTCCTCCAGCGGAGCGACCTCGCCGATATCGTCGCCGCGAAAGCGGGGGAGTTCGTCCTCATCCTGCCCGGCTACGACCATCAACCCGGAAAGGGGGTGCCCGTCTGCGCAGCGGCCATCTCCGGTCCGGCTACCGGCGCTTACCGATTATCTTAAGTTGTTGTTGACTATAAAGTAGTATACTTATGATTCAACATTCTTTTGTAGACCGGGAAAGTGAACTGCAGTTCCTCACCGATCGATATCGTTCCCCGGTTCCGGAGTGCCTGATCCTGTATGGGAGGCGGCGCGTGGGCAAGACGACGCTTCTTGCCCAATTCCTGCAGACTGTCCCGGGCTTTTACTTCCTGGCCTCAGAAGAAGGGACGGCAAGGAATGTCCAGGATTTCTCCCACTACGCAGGGGAGTACCTGAACGATCCGGACTTCGAGCGGAGTCGGTATCCCGACTGGGAGACCGTCATTAAGGCGCTGGTCAGGCACCGGAATTTTTCCCCTTCCCAGGGGGAGAAAGTGGTGATCGTCATCGACGAGTTCCCCTACCTCATCGCACGCGACCGGGCCACGCCTTCCGTCTTTCAGAAGGTGTGGGATACGGTGCTCTCCCGGGAGCCGGTGATGCTCGTGATATCGGGTTCATCGGTCAGCACGATGGAGACCGAGGTGCTGGGGTACACAAGCCCGCTCTACGGCAGGAGGACGGGGCAGTGGCAGCTCGAGCCTCTCTCCTACCCCTACCTTCGCCGGTTCCTCCCCTACGACGAGGAGGAACTCGTCATGACATGGTGCGCGATCGGTGGAGTTCCCGCCTATCTCCGTCTGTTTCGCCCCGACCGAACATTCTGGGAGAACGTGGAGGAGCAGATTCTCCGCAAAGGTGCATACCTGTACTCCGAAGCCGAGATCCTGATGCAGTATGAGTTCCGCGAAGCAGGGAACTACATGGCCATTCTCCGCGCTCTCGCCGCGGGGTATACCACGAGCGCATCCCTCTGCCAGGGGACCGGGCTTGATAAAGGGTTGGTCTCCAAGTACCTTGCCGTCCTCTCGCGTATGCACCTGATCAGAGATGAGGTTCCGGTGACCGCCCATGCCGGCTACCGGAGAAGGCATTACCGGCTGACCGATCCCTACCTCAGGTTCTGGTTCCGCTTCGTGTATCCCCGGAGGGCGGAGACCGAGACGGGACAGAGCGGGGAGGTGCTCGCCTCCATCAGGGAAGAGATCGCGCCCTATTGCGGAGAGATGTTCGAGCAACTCGCTCTCGACCTCGTTCGCAGGGGGATTCTGTTTGGCTCCTCGTACTCGCGGCTGGGGCGATGGTGGCAGAAGGAGACGGAGATCGATCTCGTAGGCCTGAACGAGGTCTCCGGGGATGCCCTCTTCTGCGAATGCAAGTGGTCCGTTCTCAACCGCCGCCAGGCCCGCGGTATCCTTGCGGCACTCCGGGAGAAGGCCTCCATGGTGAGATGGCGAAACGAGAGCAGGAACGAACGTTTTGCCCTGGTAGCAAAGAGCATAGAGGGCAAAGAAGATCTAAGAGAAGACGGGTACCTGGTCTGCGACCTGGAGGATATCGCCCGGCTTTCGCGGGAGTACCTGGCTGGAGCGGGCGGGTGAGAGAGGGGTCTCTCTCGCCGCAAGCCTCGCTTGAAGCGTTCCCACCCAGATACTGACACGCTGATTTCCGTTTGATGTGAAGATGAGAGTGCGCACCCATGACCGACGGATCGGAGATTAAAGGGCTCTTGGACTCACTGGAGCGTTTGATCGGCGAGGCCGAAAGACGCAACAGAACGTGGAAAGAGGTATGGAATGAGATAAAGAGTATCAATCAGGCGTTTAAAGGATCGAAGTTTCCAACCGTCCGGGAGAGGCAGGCGGCATGGGATCGCTTTCAAACAATCATTGCAGAGGTAAAAGCGTCCCAGGAGAGGGCAAAGGAAGAATTTACAGCAAGAGTGAGCGAATCGAACTCTCACTTATCGGAAATCCTTTCGCTTGCACGGAGGGCGACTCCGTCATCGGAGTCGGACGATGTGTTTCTTGCGCTCATCACCGGAGGACTCTCGATCGTCATCACTCAGGTCCTCGATGCGATACTTGGCCCGTTCGACGACCGGAAGTTCGAACTTATAGCGTGCAGCAAGACCATGGGAGAGGGATGGGCCTACCTCTCCCGGAACAAGGGCCGGATGTCCGGCAGGGATAAACAGGAGGCGTTTGAAGCCCTGACGAGAGCATCGGAGGCCCTGAATGTAGCGTGGGACGAATGGAAACGTGCAAGGAGCGCGGTGATCGAGCGGTATCATGCCGAGAAGCAAGCCGCATGGGAGACCCGTCAGGCCAGAAGGCGGGAGGCGATAGCCAAGAAAGAAGCGTGGGAGGAGCGGACGAGAGAAAACATTGCGAACCTGACGGATCGCCTCGATAGCCTCGAGTCTGCTCTGGACCGGAGACAGAGGAACCTCTCCAAGTTGGAGGAGATGAGAGACTCGGCATGGTCTGACTCCTACCGCGACCGCGTAGAAGGATGGATTGACGAGGAGAACGAGCGGATTTCCGACATTCAGAGCACGATCGACCGGGTCAAGGGATGGATAGCGGAGATGGAGGCGAAGTTGCGATGAGCGAAGGTTCTCCCGCCGTTGTGCGGGTACGCAGGACGCCCCGCGGAGCGGCGGGAGCAGGAACGGTTTGAGCGGGGTGCAGTCCGGTGACTACTAACTCTGTACCCCTATGTCAGCGACTTACTTCTGGTAGATACTTATTTTGCATGGGTTCGGATGTATTCTGTGGAGAGAGAGGCGGTTTTGGCTGTCGGAAGGATGCCTGTAGGTGCCCGGGTGCGTCACGCCAACCGGTATCCCGCCCCTTTTCTGCGGATCACCCCGATCCTCCGCATATCGTCGAGCAGCCCTTTCACGAAGTCGAGGTCGAGATCCAGGGTGATTTCTTCGATCTTGCCCGGTATTTCAAAGACGTCGCTCTGCAGGACAGCAAAGATCTCCTCGGCCGGAACTGTTCCGCGTCCTTCGAAAATACCTATTACCCTGGAGGCGACCGTTCTTTTTGCATAGACGCTGTCCCGGAACAGATCATATGCGTCGAGATCGATCTCCATCTCGTTGACGAGTTCATCCAGATCCGCGATCTGTATCATACTGATCGCCTCCGGGTTGAATTCCAGGCGGTAATCAGGCTCGGAGATGATCGTCATGCTGGTCTTGACGGCATGTCTTTTCAGGGTTTCGAGTCCGATTTCTTCGATAATCTCCCCGGAAAGCGCGGTAACCAGATCTGCAGGATCGGCATGCCCGTGCAGGATTGCTTCTTCGTCTTTGGTCCATTCGATCAGCCCGTTTCGTTCGAGAAGCGCGAAGATCCTGCGGCTCTTGAGGATCTTCGCGATCTCGCCACTCACCTCTTCCTCACCGGCTCCCTCCGTCCGGAACGCTTGATAGAGTTCGAGCAGGTTTTTCTTCGGCATAACCGGGGTGACTGCTTTGCCGGGAGGATGCTGCTGCAGGAAGGTTGCAATCTCCTCTTCGTCCTCTCCCAGTGAGGCGAGAGTTCTCTTGAGCCGCGGCCTGGCATCGTCGTCCTCCCCAATCTGCGCGATCCCCTCCTCGATTGCGGCTTTGAGGTCCCGGATCCTGCCGATAACGTCGATCGACCGTACCAGGATGTCCTTGCGCACGATGCGGACCGGTATCCCCTTTTTCCGGAGCTCGCCAGCAATCCTCCTGGCTTCGTCCGGATCGTACACCACCAGCGTCTCTTCGAGCACCATGCTTACCCCTTGCTCATCAGTCATTATAAGACTGCAGGTGCCGCTCTCCCCGGAACAGCCCGTCCCGGTGAAAGCTCGTTGCGTTGCAAACCTCACGTCCCTCCCGCCGCTTCGGCTCCGGCAATGCTATCTGTCCTCCGCGGGTACCGATCTGTATGCCGAAACGAAAGAAAACCGCATCCGTGACTCCCCTCCTCGACTCACTCAGCGCCGAACAGGCGCAGGATGTCCTCGCACAGTTCATCCGCGACGACCCTACCCTCGCGTCACGGGCGGAAGGCGTTGCCCGTGACGTCCTCCGGATCGTCGGCAGCGAGGAGATCGCCGACTCGCTCGCGGGCGACCTCGCCGGCATCGAGATCGAGGACGTCTGGAAAACTTCGGGCAGAACCCACGACGGCGGCTACCTCTATCCGTCCGAGCGGGCGTGGGAGATGATGGACGAGATTGTTGCGCCCTATAAGGAGGAGATGGCAGCCTACCTCCGGCGCGGCATGGCCGACGAGTCGCGCCTCTTCTGCGCGGGCATTCTCCTCGGGATCCGACGGTTCGAGCAGGATTCGGGTTCCGCGCCCCTCGACGAAGCGCCCGACTACTGCGACGATGCATTCTCCTCCATCCGGGAAGAATGGGAGACGGCCGTCGACGATCCCGGACAGGTGCGGCTGCTCGCCCGGCTCCTCGAGGAGAAAGGATTTTTGTGACCGGCCCTCGTCCGGGATCATGCAGACAAAAATAGCGCGGGGACGGCCCCCCACCGGCGCCGGCGCACCCGGAGAGGTTGCCGTCGACGGGAACCGGAATCGTACGCCGGTTCGCATCCCGCCTGCGCGTGTGCTCCCGGCACGGCTCAGTCTTCCGCTCCCGGCGTACCCGTGAGATATTTTTTAAGCGCGGCCACCTTGTTCCGAACCGATGACGGTTCGAGATCGAAGAAGGAACCGATCTCCCGGGCCAACGGGGTCCCCCCCTTTCCCGGCCGGATCAGGCCCACGTCCCGGCATGCTGCATAGACGACGGCCGCACTCCAGAGGTCTTCGTCCCCCCGCGAGAGCGGTGCTGCCGGGTGGGCGGCCAGGTCGCCGACGATGGCCCCGCAACGTCCCGGGATCGTGCCGTCTTCAAGCCGGGCACAGAATTCCTCGCACCTGAAGAGGATCGCGGAGACCCGCAGATCCCCGGAATTCGGGGCGATTCCGTCGTCCTTAAATAGATATTCGATTTTTTCGATGAGATCCGCATCGTCCGGGTCCATCCCGGCCATTACTACGACTTCGCGCTGGACGAAGTTCATCAGGGCACGCTCATCCTCCGGGTCGACCCCTGCGTCGAGCGCCCGCTGGAAGATACGACCGGAAAGGTCGCGATACTTCTCCGGGCTCGTGGCCGCGGCCCGGAAGGCGGGTTCCGCCTCTTTGAGTACTGCGATCAGTTCCGCGGCATTCTGCAGCCTGCCGGCCGCCTCCATGGAGGAGAGGAACCGGCAGAGGATCGGGACGGCGTTCTCAAGCCACTCCTCGGGGAAGATCGGGTTCTGCGCCATCTCTTCGATCAGGCACGTGCGTACGAGCCGGGCATCCCACTCCCGGATAGTCTTTCCGCGAAGGCCGTACGTGAAGACGCAGAACTCCATAACGGTCTCTCCCGCCAGCGCACCGTAGAACTCCCCGTGCGCGGCCCGCTCATCGGCGATGAACGCCTCAATCTCCGGGCCGATATCCGCACAGACGGCATCCATCATGGCCTGCACCTCTGCGTCCCCGGGCGGGTCTTCGAAAGTATATATGCAGTCGTCCGGATCGAACTCCGGGAGTTTCTTCAGGATCTCTTCGAGTTCCGGGGATGCGAGATCCTCCGCGTTCCATCCCGGCGGATACCAGTACACCGCGGCATCAGGGTCCTCAACGTAGCCGCAGATACCGGTTCTCGGGGAGTTCTCGATGATCTCCGTGCACTCCGGATCGGGTTCGGCCGAGACGAGGCATTCGCGGCAGAAGAAACGGAGGGTACCGTCTTCATCGTCAAACAGGCTGAATTCCGCCTGATTCCCACAGGCGTCGCAGGGGAACGGCGGGGGGTTGTTCCTCGCGATCAGGCAGATCGGTTTCTCCGGAGGCAGTATGGGTATTGCACCGATCACCTTCAGGTCCAGCTCCGTCGTGGAGCCGAAGTCGTATTCGTAGGAGAACGTGCTTCCCGGCGGGACCAACCCGGAGAGGGGGATTGCCATGCTCGTTCCCGGCTCGTCCTCGCCGCTCAGGTAACTCTCTTTGCCGATGGAGAACGCGCTCATGTGCCCGCAGCATTCCACCCATACGTCGCGGATCAGGGAGTCGAGGTCTTCGAGCGTGGCGTCGGGCCGCGCAAGAACCACCAGCCAGTAGGATCTGTCGTGCCGCCCCTGTATCGTGATGATGAGCGACGGCTTTTCCCCTGCAGGCCAGCCCGACGACCGGAGGCAGCCCTCGACGTGCCGCAAAGCCCCCCTCCTGCTCACCGGTTCCCTGCAGAGCATGCAGGTCCCGGGTACGTTCCGTGGTGCCATCCAGAGGATGTTTCACCTGTGACTACATATGATCTGCTTCGACGATCACACCGGAAACATATTGCCGCTCTGTATGCCGAAACGAAAGAAAGTCGCCCCCCTCACTCCGTCTCACGACGATCTCGGCGGGGATCGTGAATCCATTGTTAACGGGCTACAAACCCGGATTGCAAAGGCAACGCACGAAGGAAAATGGAATCTGGTCAAACGCCTCAGGTATCTGCTGACGCATTCCTACTCCGCGAAACTCCTCGCGGTGCGGATCGTCACACAAAACAAAGGCAAACGAACTCCTGGTGTTGATGGGATACTCTGGACCGCCGCATCGGACAAGATGCGAGCAGCCCTGAGTCTCACTGATCGCCAGTACCACGCGAAACCACTGCGCCGCATCTACCCGCCGTCGATCGGGTTTACGACCTCAAGCGTGCAGATCCCGGAAAAATCACGTTCATTTCGGGTGACCAGTACACATTCGTGAGCCAGAGCAGTGGCTGCAATGACCGCGTCGGGGAGCTTCATCCCGCAAGTTCGACGCAGATGGATGGCGCGGTCCGCAATTGTATCGATCAGGGGGTATACTTCTGCAGAACGGATAAAGTCCTCGGCTATCGCATACCCTTCCGGAGTATGCTTCTTCCACCCGAGAAATTCGATCTTTGTGATGATTGAAACACGAAATGAAGAGGTGAGCATCTCTTCGATCTCATTTACTCTCGCCGGCGGAACGGCATCTGCAAGGTAGTAGATGAGGATGTTCGTATCGAGCAGGTACCGACTCATATCCGGTTCCATTCATCCCGCAGGTTCCGGATCTCGGCCTTTAGATCGACGTTTAAGTTTCTGTATATGCCCCGATATTTTCCGGGATCCGGAACCCCAACCCGTTCACCGGCAGGTTTTTCGGCATTCAGGCTGTCCCAGAGGTCGATGGGCACGATAACGCCAGTCTTTCTTCCTTCTGCATCACAGATGTATTGCACTCCCATGCCGCACACTCCAGAATATGGAGATATGAGTGCTCCCGGCAGATGATACTTTTCCCGCTCCGATCCCTTCTTCGCCGGCGAGGGTACTCTCCGGATCTCCTCCTCTCCAGGAACATCCACCACCGCCCGGAAGACAAAACGTCCCCCACAGGTAGGGGAGACGCCCCGGTTGCCAGGCTCCCGGCGCGGGGAAGAGAGTGGGGGCAAAAGACCTCCTCTCACTCCAGCGCGATGACGGCGTCGATGAAGTCCACCTTCGCGGTGTAGTGCTCGCGGTTCCGGATGACTGCCGCGACCGGCTGCCCGTCGGCACCGGTATACCCGACGCACCCGAAGGGGTTGTCGGCGATGACGCTCTCGATGAGGGTGTTCAACGACGTTACGTCGGCGATCGGGACGGCGAGGTCCCGGACCGCCGTCTTGTTGACGGTCTTCTGTACGAAGTCTGCCATGGGTCTTACTCCTTGCCTGCCAGATGCCCCAGATCGGAGATCTGAGGCAGTTGCACTTGCAGTGCAACTCTTCCCGGGAATATGACAGATAACTACAGGGTGGACGGGGGAGGGGATTAGCATGACTTTATCGGGGATAAGACGGAAAAAGGCCACAACATAGGTGTAGGCCATGGAAACGGTCCTCATAACAGGTTACCAGAATGCGGCGATCAATGTTATGAGACTGCAATCTCTGGGTTGAAATACCCTGGATGCCCCCGACTGAAGTCGGGGGAGCAGTCACCTATTCTCACTGTGGAAAAGATTCAACGTTGAGCGTGTGAGAAACCGAGGGTGGAAGCCTCTACAAGGTCTACGCTATTTCCCGTGGTTCGCACGCAACGCCCTTGCCCGCAAGGATCTCCCGCAGCTGCTCCCGGCCGCTCGGCTCCGGGATCTCCCGCTCCTCCTCCCGGGCGGTATCGAGCCAGAGGCCGATAGCCACCTTCACTTCAGAGAGAGCCTCCTCTTCCGTCTCGCCAAACGCGGAACAGCCGGCAAGCTCCGGGACGACGGCGATGAACCCCTCGTCCTCATCGCTGTAGAAGATCTCGATTGCATATTTATGTGGCATCTTCATCCCCCAACAGAGTATAGTGCTCAATAATCTTAAGAAGTTGCCTTACCTGGTACGGTTTTGCTTTCCCCTTCACGTTCTGGAAATTGAGGATATCAGGAATCCCGTCCCGCACGTACACGGTGTGGCTGCCCTTCCCGCCCTTCCGGCGAAACCCGAAGGTTTCCGCCGCACGGCAGAGGTCTTTGAACCGCACGTTCTTTGGGTTGTGCTTCAGGTGCTCGTACGTCTCGCGCCGGTTCATGTGGAGCACCCTTGCAGTTCACCTCGCTTGATCTTCTCCTCGATCAACCTGTCCTGCAATATCCGCATGAGCTCCGGGTTCTCAGGCAGGCCCTTGCCTATCGTCTCCTGTGTGTCCACCCCATTGCGGTGATCGCCGGGCATGTGGGTGAACTCGAAGACCTCACGGTCCCGGAAGAGGGTCTCGTCGTAGCGGAGGGGAGGGGAACACTTCATATCCAGTCTGGAGAAGGGGAATGGTATAAAGGGTGGCCGTGCGCAGGTTGAAAGTGAAGGGGAAAGAGTCCCCCTCACGCCAGTTCGCCGACGGCGTCGGCCCAGGCCTCGACCGCGGTCTTGATCGCGTCGTCCTGGTAGGACGAGAGCCGGACGGTCGTGCGAGTGAAGGTGACGTAGTAGTCGTCACCCGAGGGGCACAGCGGAGGAGATGACCACCCGGATACGTCGGTCAGTATTATCACCACGAAGAGAGATGCTATTCTATCGGTGAGATCATGAGGACGTTCACGGCCGTGCTCTACAGGGAAGAGGATATGTACGTCGCGGAGTGCCCGGAGGTCGGCACCGTCAGCCAGGGTCGGACGGTAGAGGAGGCGGTAGCCAACCTCAAAGAGGCTACGGAGTTGTACTTAGAGGAAGCCCCACACCTCCGGCGTGAGGCTCGTGCATCCGGTGACGGATGCACCGAATTCCCGCTGGAAGACGGGAGAAGGCCGATCATCACGACGTTTGAGGTGACCGAGGGTGCCCGGGCTTAAGCCGGTATCGGGCGAGACCGTGATAAAGATACTCTCGAAGCAGTACGGATTCGTCGTCAGCGGGCAGACCGGGAGCCATGTGCGCCTGTCAAAGGCGACGCCCGGGGGTAAGGTGGGGACAGTCGTCCCGCTGCACGACGAACTGAAGATCGGCACACTCCGCGGGGTTCTGAAGCTGGCAAAGATCGATCCCGACGATTTTGCCCGGTATCTCTGAAAAGGATGCGGAATGATTCCAGAGCGATGCACGTTCTGTAAAGGAACCCTGCAGGAAGGAAAGACCGAGTTCATGGCGCGGGTTGGGGACGAGATCATCGTCATCAGGGATGTCCCGGCCTTCATCTGCGACCGTTGCGGCGAGGCATACTACAGCGCGGAAGTTTCCCGGAAGATCGATGCCGTGATGAAGGACGTCCACAGCGGCAGGCTTTGCTGCCGGCCTCTCGCGGCAGGCGAGGTTGAACTCACCGGGTGAGGCCGGCAGATCCGCCGGGGAGGTACAGTAACTCCTGAACCGGCGACAATACTCTGCCGCCGGTCGCGGCCGGACAAGCGTTTTTTCTACCGAGATTTCTGCATATAGTCCTTACGGTCAGCCTTTTTCTCTTCCCCGTCCTGCTCTCCTCCGGGAGGGTTACCGGGATGACCGACGCAAAGACCACCCGGGAGCTCGTTTACGAGACGAACCGGGATGTGAAGTGGATCTGTAAGATGCGACGGGCCGCAGGGCCGGAGCGGTCGCACCGTTAGGTGCGACTCGCTGCAGAGAATGGAGGCGCAGGACGCGATGGTTCGTTAGAACCGGAGCAGGAGCACCGAAGGTGTGAACGTCCGAAACTTGAAAAACCCGGGGGTTTTGAGGGCGGAGCGGTGAACAGCGCGAGGAAACCCTCCCCGGTTCACTCCAGCGCGTAGCCGTCACTCCGGGAGGAGGCGATCCCGGAGCATCGCCCGAACCAGATCGCGGTACCGGTTCACGACTAAAAGGTCGTCCTGGAGCACCCCGTAGACCTCGTCCAGGTCCAGCCGGCAGTAGAGGTGGACCAGAACATTCCGAAAGCCCGCGAGGTCGGAGAGCCGGGCCCCGAGGTCTTCCGGGATCAGCCCCTCGTCACATAGAGTTGCACTTTCAGTGCAACTGCCTCAGATCTTCGATCTGGGGCAAATGATGAAACTCTCCCGGTAGGTTTCGGGCCGCCGGGAGCTCGAGGCCGCGACCAGGTGGTTGGCGATATCGATCGATGCCTGGATGCTGACGAGGAGCGCATGCAACACCATATTCCTCTTATCGCGGTCGTTTCTCAGATCTTCAAGGGTGATGGATCGGTAACGTTCCCAGTCCCCGGCTGCCTCGTCCAGTTCCCGGAGGTGGGTGAGGACCCCTTCGTCCCTGACCATGCTCAGGCCCTCGTGAGCAGAACCCGGTCGAACCAGTCGAGCGTATCCGCATAATCGAGGTACCGGGAGAGCACGCCCGCCTCGTACCGGATCCTCCGCTCTCTGTCGCGCAAGAATACGGGTCGGCCGCTCTTGATGGCCTCGTACTGGAAAGAGACCGGGGCGGTGTTGAGGATCTTCACGTCAGCCTCAAAACGGTAACAAAACCCTCGCTCAAGTTCCCGCTCGATCTTCCGCGCGAACCGCATCGCCTGGTAGGGGGTGGGTTCGCCGGTGACGAGGATTGCAACGTCCACGTCGCCGAAATCCCCCTGCGAGAACGTTCCGAAGACATACCCCACCTCGATCTCGTCAAATCCGGCGAGGACCGTGCGGATGGTGCGGAGAACCCCATCTTTTCCTTCCGCATCCAGCAGGTGGCGTCGTCTCATATCGTTGTATCTCTTTCTGCATCGCATATCATTCTTTCCCGCTTACCGGCGCAGATCCTCTCCTTCCCGTCGCAGGAGAGGGGCCGACACCCACCATATTCTCGCTCCACCCCGGGGAGGAGGTGCCGGGGACCGGGGTGATGGTGCGTGGTGAAGGCGAGGTGTGCGCAGGATGAACGTGAAGGGGGGTGGTCCCCGGATGCTGGCTGTCCGCAATTGTCCGGATACTGTTACCGGGTTCAGTGCCCGTTCCTCTGATTTTCGGCAGTTTTGCTCGTTGGGTATGGGTTTTACCCTTCTCCCTCAGTCCGGGTTCTGTCCGGGATTGTCCGCAACTGTCCGCAATGACCGGAATGATGGATTGAGCATATATCGCCGCAGTCGCCCCTCCTGTTTCACAGCAATTGTGCTCATTTCGGCAAGAGCGGAGAGATCGCGTCGGGCAGTCCGCGCGGTGCATCCGTAGCTGTTTCCGTACTCTTCTGTCGATATGAGCTGTGACGTTGCGGCAGGGTCAGAGCAGGCGCTGCAGTACCTGTTCAGCCGGGGCGCTCATTGTGGCACTTTTACTCATTGTGGCAATTGTGCACATCAATAAATACCATAATGATCCACAGAGATGCATGTCTTCCGCCACAAGCGATGCCGGCAGCCAGATCAAGCGCATTCCCGTGAAGGAGCCCACCTGGAAGGACCTGCACGACCTCAAAGAAGCCGGAGAGAGCTACGATGAGCTGCTCAGCCGGATGATCCGGCGCGAGCGTGACTATCGCGACTGGAAGATGGTTGTCGAGATCGAGGAGACCGGCGAGTTCGTAGCCTTCGACCCGGACGAGATTCTGCGGGACGACTGAGAGCGTGTTCACCGTTCTGATCGAGAAAAAGGCACGGGAGTTCTTAAAGCGGCTCCCCCCAAAAACCCGACGGATCGTCGTCGAAAAGATCCAGGATCTCTCGGAGGACCCGTTTCCGGGAGGGAACAAGGAAAAACTTGAATGCCCCCATCCCCCCGCAGTCTACCGCCTCCATATCAGCAGATCCTTCACCGTCTTTTACACCATTGAGCACGAGGAGAACACCGTCAGGATCGCGAAGATCATGACAATCGAGAGGGCCCACAAGGAGTACTCGCGCCGTTGAGGTCACGGGCCCCACCGCCCGGTTGACGGTCTTCTGCATGAAGTCCGTCATGGGTGTTACTCCTCACGGCACAACGCTCCGGGTCGTGAGAACCGGCATGTGTTGCGGTGATAATAGCACGTTTTTCGGTCTGGCAGTCTCGCACGAGGCAGAACGGCAGGCCATGTCTTCATCTTCTTTAGAGCAGAAAGCCGGCGAACGGGGTCAGTTTCGGTGTATTCTCTGCTGGTGACGGAATAATGGGGGCTCAAGGGGCGCAAGCAAGCCCCCGACTTTAGCCGTGGAGAGTGTCAATCATTCTTTCCCGGGCCGGGATCTCCCGAACCGGGGTTCCGGGTGAGTTTCGTGACGGTGGTCTCGTGGGTTGTCTCTTGTATCCTGCCGTTTCTCCGGATCCCATCAGTTTATTCGTCGTCGATCGGGTTTACGACCTCGAGCGTGCAGATCCCGGAGAAGTCACGTTCATTTCGGGTGACCAGTACGCATTCGTGAGCCAGAGCGGTGGCTGCAATGACCGCGTCGGGGAGTTTCATCCCGCAGGTTCCGGATCTCAGCCTTTAGATCGACGTTTAAGTCTCTGTATATGCCCCGATATCTTCCGGGATCCGGAACCCCAACCCGTTCACCGGCAGGTTTTTCGGGGTTCAGGCTGTCCCAGAGGCCGATGGGCACGATAACGCCGGTCTTTCTTCCTTCTGCATCACAGATGTATCGCACTCCCATGCCGCACACTCCAGAATATGCGTACGTGGGTGCTCCCGGCAGATGATACTTTTCCCGCTCCGATCTCCTCTTCGCTGGGGGGGATATCCTCCGGATCCGATCTCCTCTTTGAGAACATCCACCGCCGCCCGGAAGACAAAACGCCCCCACAGGGAGGAGAGCCGCCCCGATTGCCAGGCTCCTGGTGCAGGGAAAAAGAGCGGGGTGGATGAGTCCCCTTCACGCCAGGGCGGGGACGGTGTTGGCCCAGGCCTCGACCTTGCCTTTGATGGCGTCGTCCTGGTAGGACGAGACCCGGACGGTCCTCCGGGTGAAGGTGACGTAGTAGTCGTCACCGGACCGTGGCACTTGAGCCGGGCGTAGTAGGACTCGCCGGGACATCCCTGACGACAACAATCTCGCCCCCGACCCGTGCAATGAATTCGGTCTTTCCTTCCTGCAGGCTTCCCCTACAGAACGTACACCTCTCTGGAATCATTCCTTCTCCCTCCTTGTTCGCGTATCGATCCAGTGTTCGTCATCCGGCATGTAGGCGGTGATGACCCGGAGATGATCGTTGCAGATCCCGAGCACTCCATGATACGCGTGGTCACGTTAACGACAGTGGTGAAAGGTCTATGTATGATCAGCGCCTATCAGGATTCAATGTCTGTTACGGAGAACATACCCGTATCGGAAGAGACCTATAATCAGATCCTGGATCTCAGGCGCCCGGACGAGACGCTCAACGACACGCTCGCGAGACTGGTGGAGAAAGTAAAAAAGCAGAGACTCACGGATGATATCGAAGAAGTCATGGCCCGCGATGAGTTCGTGGAGCTGGACCTGTGACATTCCGCCTCATGGCGGATGAGCGTGCACTCAATTTTTTAAATTCTCTCGATGCCAAAGACCAACGGGTTATCAAAGCCAAACTGAAAATTCTACGGGATAATCCTTATCCCGGTTCGGATGGGGACAAAGAAAAACTTCATACCAATAAAAAGCGTGAATCGTACCGACTCCACATCGCACGTACGTTCACCGTAATCTACAACATCAGTTCAGACGAAAAACTCGTTTATATCACCCACATCATGCCCATCGAAAAAGCACATCGAAGATATGGGCGCATTTGAACTACCCGGGGCAAACTCCCACGCGATATCCCCCGGGGACACTGCGGTTCGGTCGATACTCCGGGACCGCCTCCTCCCGGAGTGACGGCCGGGAGATACTCCACCTGTGCGCTATCCCCCCGTCCCTTCTTTTCCCGACATATCGCCGGAACCGTCTGATATCCCGGCGGTCGAAAGAGGGCCTGATCAGCACCGATCTTGCTATACGCGATCCTCGGGAGATCCCTTACGGCTGGCCCCTTTTGATTCCCCGGCCTCATTGAGCATTGATCTGATCCCCTGCTTAAGGGGCGGGAGATCATCCTGTATAGTCAGGAACACGGCTTCGTAATCCACACCGAAGTAATGGTGGACGATCTTATCCCGCATCCCGGCTGCCTCCCTCCAGGGAATCTCCGGGTGCTCCCTGCGTAACTCCGGCGAGACCATCTTTGCCGCCTCGCCGATGATAGTCAGCATGCGCTCGATCCCAGCGCGTTCCAGCCGTCGGTCCCTGAGTTCCTCTACCGACGAGATGCCTTCGGAGAACTCCTCGATGCTGATTATAGCGTCAAGGATGTGACGGAGATACGCGAGGTCTTCCGGCATCATAGATCACCACGGCATCACGGTAGATTGCATCGGCAAGGTAGGGGCTCACGGCGTTCTCGGTGACGAGGTCCACCTTCATGTGGAGCGCCCGGGTGAGTTCATCCTCGATGCGGATGAGCGAAAAGAGGCTTTTTTTGCGGGCGAACGTGACCAGGATATCGATATCGCTAGCCGGGCCGGCATCCCCCCGTGCATACGAGCCAAAGATCGCGATCCATTCGGCATCGTTTTTGGTGAGTATCGCGACGATGGTTTCGCGTACCGTCCTGGTTAATGTGCATCCCACCATTTTGACCGTACCTGTATGCTGGTTGGTATGACGCTCACCTGTATCAGTCTTTTGAAGGGTGATGCCGGCCGCGCCGGAGGGTGTGAGTGATGAGTTCTCGTCCTATCCATCCTGTCGGCAATCTGCCACGCAAAAAACCCAGAGCCTCGATAGGTGCAAGAGGATTCCTGCAGTGCTTTACGATCAAACAGGCAGAAAGCCCACGACTTGAGTCGTGGGAGCAGTCACCACAAGCAGGAAGTTTGATGGGACCTTCACGCCGTCGGTTTCTTCCCGACGCCAACCGGATCGCCTGCATCGCCTTCTCCAGGTCATCCGCAAGAGGGGCCCGGAGTCCGGCCGCGTGCTCACACTATCAGGTATTCCATCTCCAGCAATTTCTGATAATCCATATACATATGGACCGGATCGGTGGATCTTCTGGTTGCTCGTTTGAACCCGAATTTCTCGTAGAACCCCACGGATTCCTGTTTTGAATCCACTGTGATGATCCTGCACCCGACATATTTTGATATATTCATCGTGAGCGCCAGAACCTCGCCGAGCATCAGAAACCCGATACCGATTCGTTGATATTTTGAGGAGGTTGCCAGTCGGGCGATCTTGAGAGCCGGGTATTTCCGGTAGGGGTACCCTCGTTTCCCGTCCTCCGGGGCTACCTGCTTGACATCGATGCAGTCGGTGACGAGGGTGAAAAATCCGACCAATTCAGAGTCGATATACGCAAGATGGGTTACCGACAGCCGCTCTTCCTGATGTTCCCTTGAATCCTCGATCAAGAACTCATCCAGATCGGTATGACCGCACCTGAAGGCTGATACATCCAGGTCCCTGGAAAGCGGTAAAAAATGGAGTTCCGGGAGAGGCATATCCTCACAGACGCTGATGTTGCGCTCTGTGCGCCGCAAACCGGATCAGTTTCCGCGCGTCGTCGGTATAGGTGGGCCTCTCCATGTACTCATGGAAACGCCGGGCATCTTCGCCCTCAAGGGTAAGCCCAAGTTCGATTGGTTTCGCCATTGTCACTCCACCTCTGGATACGATATAATAATCGTGGCTACCACAAATAGGTTTCGTCAGGTCCCCGGGTTACCTTTCTCCGAGCTTTCCGGCTCCACTCATCACCCCGGATGCAGGGGATCTGTGCATTGGTGAATCTCCTTACCCAGGTTGTGCAGAGACCATAGCACTGCCGGCGAGCGTTCCCTCTCCGGTTCTGCCGAACCATTCGCCGTTTGACCGTGGATGACATCGTCCCCACCGGGTGTCGTATGTCGCGCCTGATGGTGCTCCCGCTCCGGCGGACCATCGCGTCTCCACCCTCAATCCGGTAGCGCCCGGCCTCGACGGAGATCCTGAGCGGTCCATCCATGCCGTGGCTGAAGGTACCCACCTCCCGGGTCATGGCCGCCCCCGCTCGATGCCGGCCGTATACTGGTGGTTCCAGGTCCCCGGTGGACATGGATCTCGCGAAAGGTTCCCCAATACCGCCGGATCCCATCCGACTTTGAGCCACTCTGGCGAGGCATCTTCCGTTCTACCGGATCACCTCATCCCGCCCGTTCCACCCCCGGACGAGCCTTGCGTACCACGGATCACAGGGGTCTCCAACGAGCGGTAGAGCCTCGCCGCAGACATGCCGGGTTCGACCTTCGTCCGGTGGTCGAGGGGGCCGGGCAGAGACTCTTGCAACATGGGCCCACGCTTTGTACCTGTTTTCAGCACGTTGCAGCCGGCGATGCCACTCAAAGGGTGGCGTTGGGGCGTTCGATCCTGATTTCCACCCCGCGGAGGTGGTATCGTGAGATCTCTTCCGGCATTCTGGCTTTCGCGCACACCCGCACACCCACTCACCCCGGCGCCGGTACCGGGGGCTGTGTGCGTGTTTTGCTGTACTTCAGTACTAAGAGAGAGACGCATCTCTCTATCTGTACAGGTACTGCTGGAACCGGCCCCTTCCCCGGCCGTTCGATCTTCGCGGCCGGTGCTGGAATCCTGTGGTAAACCTGCTGCAACGTTGCAACCTTCGATGCTCCCGCTCCGGTTATGAACCTGTCGCGAGGTGTAATCGTCGGACCAGGGTTTGATAACTTATTGTCCTCCGGGAGGGTTACCTGGATGACCGATGCAAAGACCACCCGGGAGCTGGTTTACGAGACGAACCGGGATGTGAAGTGGATCTGTAAGATGCTGCAGCGGATGGAGGCGCAGGACGAGGAGTTTGAGAGCCGGATCCGGGCGCTGGAAGGCTGGCGGGCGGAGAAGGCCGGCGAGGAGAGGAGGGTTTCCACGATCAGCGCCGGGGCCGGCGGGGTCGTCGGCGGGGCGGTGGTGGCGGTGATTGTGAAGGTGCTCGGCGGGGGGTGAGGGAGATCGCAGGCAAGGTTGCCATGAGATGGCGACTTCACAACCTGCACACATTTCGGGCCGAAGAATGCGACGGGAATGTGATAGTCACATTCTGGGTCACATTTACACCACCTGCGATGGGCATTACAAGTTCTGAGCGACACGGCAACACATAACAACTATATAATTCATACCATTACACTACAGCACATCCGGGGCAGCCTGACCCCGACAAATGGAGTTGATGACCGTGGAGTTTACTCTGGATGAGATCGCCGATAGTCTCCCCCACCTGGGTGTGGCAATCCTGCATCTGCTGCATGCAGGAGGTAACTCTGCCGTTCGGGGAGATGTTCTATTCCAGAAAGAACTCTTCCTCATCGGAGATTACATAGAACAGGTAGGAGACGACGCGGATTTCACCCCCCATATATTTGGGCCGTATAGTGAGGCCGCCGAGGTTGCGCTTGGCGAACTTATCTCCCTGGGCCTTGTCAGGAGATCTGAAGGAGGCTATACCCTCACTCCCGATGGGGTCAGGGTCTGGGAGAAGGTGTGCTCCGTGTTCCACACCGAGGAGTCCGGAGCAATTGAAGATTTCAAGGTCTTTATCAACGACCTCAGCGTGGATGAGGTTCTCCTCTTCGTCTACATCACCTATCCTGAATATACCCGTGAGTCTGCAAGACTTCGTGATATCCTGAAAAAGAGAGTCCCGCTCTCGGCGTCGCTGTACCGAAAAGGGAAAGTGAGCCTTGAGAAAGCCGCGTTTCTTGCGGGGATGAATATAGAGTCGTACCTTGATTACCTTAAGAGGTAACACATGAAGATCTTTGACACGTCATCCATTGTCTGCATATTCCGCGAAGTACAGTATCCGAAAATTCTGGATGCCTGCAAAGATCTTGGGTACCGGCTCAGTATCACCCCTCAGGTGTACGAGGAGATCATGGAGAATCCCGAGACATTTCAACATCTTGAAGCGTACGGGAATGTTGAGATCGTACCGGATGGCGACACTGAATGTTACAAGAAGCTCGCTAAACGCTACCCCTGGCTGCACAAAGGGGAACTCAGTGTCCTCTGTGCCGGCGTTGCCATAGAGCAGGACAAAAAGCGGTGTTATTGCGTCATCGATGAACGGGCCCGGAACTTGCGGGATAAACTGCAGATTCGGGTGACGGGGCACTGTCGGGCTCATACTCTGGGAAAGAGAACGGCTTGCCCTGACAGGTGGGGAGTGCCATGATCTCTACAACAGGTTTCTGCAATCGTCATTCCATATTAAAAAAGAGGTCCTGCAGGGGTTGTTAAAGTGACGAGAGAAGTTCGAATTACCGACTACGCGTGTGCGGATGATACCGACCTGAGGTCGCTCTCCGCCGACATCGGGCCGGGAAAGATCGTAACGCCAGTAAAGACGATAAATCCCCGTGACTTCTACGCTGACACTGATTTTCCTCGAAACCTGACGAACCTCCACGAGACATATCTCAAGTTCGATGACGAGAGCCTGCATCGCATGGATGAGGACAAGGCGTACTCCATGCAGAAGAACAAGGATATCAGCAGAAGCAGAAAGAAAGCACATCACTCTCCGGCCCTCTGTTTTGTGGAGTTCAAGACCCGCGGGCAGGGAGACCGTTACCCTACCGCACATGAGATAGACGTCCTGACAAACGCCGCCTACTCGTACTCGGATATCACGCCCATTCCATCCGTCCCGAAGATGGCACGCTCTATTAACAGAGAGAATTTCGGGGAACTTTTACAGTATCTCTCATCCTGCATCGAGACCATCGAGGTGCGGAACAAAAAATGCATCCTTGGGTATATACCTTCAGTTACCGCCCTCTATACGCAGAAGATTGTTGATTTCTACCTGGATCATGGGATCAATGCGTACTACATCGATTTCGACGGGACGATGGTCCAGAGCCACCTCGACTCCCTGAACGCACTCAAGCGGCGGCTTGCGGCAAGAGGATACGAGGAGAATAACTTTCTCTCCTACATCAACGTCAGCTTCGGGAAGGCCATCAACGACCAGAACGTCCTGTCAGCCCGAGATCTTCTCGCCTATGGGTATGGCCTGGACTGCCTCGGCGGCAACCATGTCGGGCCGAAGAGGAACCCCGAGTTCTACGAGTGGCTGAAGACGCAGAAGTCGATCGCCCGGAACACGACACGCCTGCTGAACATACGGGACTACGGCTACTACAGGGCCGACCTCCTCGGTGAGGCGGCCAGAGGCATCTACCCGGAGGGTGCCCTGATCAAGTACGAGGAGAGCCTCTCTGCGACTGCAAGCCGGCAGAAGAGGTTGCTGCAGATCGTCAACATGCAGCAACAGTGCCTGGAAGCTGAAGCTCTGAGAGGTGTTATCGATGAGTCGGGGGATGCGTCCCTGGACTACTTTTCGTCGAAGAAGAATGTCGTGAAGGGTGATCTCAAGGGCCTTGCAAGACGGGGCGGCGGTAAGTGATTCTCCTTGGGTGAGGGTCTGGCGTCGTCTCCCGTTCCCGGCAGGGTCCGCCGTGCTTGAAGCCTCACCGGCCTCTTTGCGGTGAAGCGCGATATCTGCAAGGAGGCTGTCGGATCTTCCGCAGCCGATCGCGACACGTCCGTCAGCCAGAATCGCCCCTCTGCTAACAGTAAAAAAGGTTCTGGCTGATCCGGGAGCGGATCCAGATCGGCACGCTAATATAATCAAAACATGAAGATCGCATAACATTCGTATACTCGCCGCACCCTATAAATATGGCATCTACGATTATGCCATGAACCCACCGGAGACTTGATGTATGGATGAATTTGACGGCGTCCTCGTTATGCTGAAGGCAGCTGGGGGTCGGATCCCGGGCCGAACTGCGATCCAGAAGTTGGGGTATTTCTCGACGATTCCGGGCGCCATCGGGGCGCACTATCGCCCTCACTACTACGGCCCCTACAGCGCAGACATTGCCGGCGCGATCCAGGCCCTCGTCTCCTACGGCTTCATCGAGGAGAGGGTGGAGACACCCGTCGCTCCCGGATCCGCAGCGGCACCCGACTGGAAGCGCTACACCTACAGCCTCACCGCAGACGGCGAGAGATTGGTCCAGAGGCTGGAAAAGGAGCACGCCTTGGAGTTCAGGGAGATAGAAGAGATCGTCAGCATCTGCAGGGATACCGCGAACCTCGACTCCAAGACGCTCTCATGGGCCGCGAAGGTCCACTACATCCAGACACTGGAGCAGAGGGATCTTTCATTCGACGAGATCCGGGAAACTGCCAGAACGCTGAACTGGGATCTCACAGAGGACCAGATCAACCGAGGAGTGAACCTCCTCACGAGCCTTCATCTTTCATGACGGGGGAGTTGCACGTTCACGTTCGAGACGCATGTTAGGGACCCACTCTATGGGTACATCGGGCTTACCGCGGACGAACTCCACCTTTTAGATACCCGCCCCTTACAGAGATTGCGCAGGATCAAGCAGCTTGCCAACGCACACCTGGTCTATCCGGCCGCGTGCCACACCCGCTTCGAACACTCCCTCGGCGTCCTGCACTGCGCCACCCTCATGGCGCGGCAACTGGAGATCGAGGGCGACGACCTTACGACCCTTCGTTACGCCGCCCTGCTCCACGACGTCGGCCACGGGCCATTTTCCCATGTCTTTGAGGCACCCCTGAGGGAGATCAATGGGAAAGATGCCACGCACGAGGCGATCACGCGCCGGATCATACAGGAGGACGAAGAGATCACCCCGATCCTCGGTGAGGCGGCCGAAGATGTCGTCGCCGTCCTCTCGGAGGACCGGAACGGCATCCTCCACCAGATCATATCCGGAAACATCGATGCCGACAAGCTGGATTACCTCCGGCGGGACTCCTATCACACCGGCGTGGTCTACGGGAACTTCGACCTCGAACGTGTTCGCCATACGCTCCGAAAGACCAAAAAGACCCGGTTCCGGCAACGCGAGGATCTCGCGGTCCATGAGAAAGGTATCGATGCCATCGAGAGTTTCAGGCTGGCGCGGTTCCTGATGTACGCTCAGGTCTACTACCACCACACGAATGTCGTGGCAAACGGGATGCTCCAGCGGGCGATCAAGGTTGCCATCCGGGACCGCGTCGTAGATGCAGAGAAGCTTCGGAATGGGAAGGACGACTTCCTCGAGCACTACCTTGCTCTTGACGATGCACGGCTGCTTGCACAGGTACTCACCAGACCGGAGAGCACCGCGGCCGACCTTGTCATGAGACTGGAGAGGAGGGACCTCTTCAAACGCGGATATGAGTCCAACGTCTCGCAGGAGGAGGATTACCTTCTCCGGTACCAGCTCGGGACAAAGTTCACTCCAGAACGAGCGCAGACGATTGAGAGGGCGGTAGCAGAGGAGTGCGGATGCGATCCCGATTACATCGTTGCCGACCTGGTGAAGATCGAGAACTCGCTCTTCAAGTCAGCCTCCACCCTCCTTGAGGAGGATAAGTTCCCGTTCCTGATCGAGAGGAAGGACGGGACGGTCACCGAGATTGACTCGTTCTCGACGCTCACCTATAACGGCGAACCCCGGACGATCTTCTACCTCTTCTGCCCGGAGGAGCACCGGGAGATGGTGCAGGAGCGTGCCGGGGAGATCATCGCCGGGACGATTGGGTAGGAATGGCAGAGTTCCGTCTGCGAGTTACGGCAGAATGGTGACCTGTGCTCTCCTCAGCCACTTCACAAAGAGAGTTCTCAGTTCAGTGCCAACCCGAATATCCGGTCTCCGATGGGTTCCAGGTCAAACTCCGGCGGCTTACCCTTTGCCCAGGGGATGACCCCCAGATCCAGCATCCACCTCCCGATTACTGCACTCCTGAGTTCAGGGCAGGTTGTCCAGAATTTTTCAGACAGTGACACGTCGACAACCTCGCCGTTATCGAGCACGACCTCCACCGAGCCCCAGCTCCTCGGGAAGTGGCGGTCGCGATCACGGCGTTTGATCCCGACACCGTACCCTGCGCCGGTGCGATTGTTTGCCGAACCTTTAGACCAGCCAGACACTTTCATAGTTCTTCTCTGGGCAAGTAGAGAAAATAAACATCTGGTCGGTTATGACTGTGAGGAGTATAGACCAACCGTTACAATAATGTAACATACCCTCGTTTGATGCAAGCGCATGTTTCGGGGACAACCACCTTTAATGCCCTGTTCACGACGAAGAAGCCCCCCCGGGGTCGATCCTGGCCGCCGGGGTTGGCCGGGTTACCCCTTTGCACCCCCTTTTGCACCCTGATTTGCACCACGATGATTGGGGGAGGATTTCCGGTCCCCCCGCCAGGCAAATTCAGAAAGCCCTAAACCGCTCCTCATCATAGATTCTTCATGCGCTACATCGTCACCGGCGGGGCCGGCTTCATCGGTTCGAACCTTGCAGATACCCCGGCACAGCACCACGACGTCGTCATCATCGACAACCTCGCCACCGGGCAGTAGGTGACGCCCAGCACGATCCCGGCAACCGCGACACCGCCGCTCTGCAGCTCCCATGCCGATTTTTCTCAGGGAATATTAATAACTCTCACTTAGATTCTTGCGTCAAAAAGCAAACCCGTATATGAAATTACGCGAAAGAAAATTCACATCTGCTTTCGGAGCCTGATCCGCGGCGAGTCGCCGCTCAGGGGCGAGGGGCTCGGGCTTGAAGAGTTGCTGAGAAAAGTCGCCAGGTGAGGGGAAAATTCTCCCGCATCGCGGATTTTGCGAAGGTCACCGGGTGCGGCGCGGTGACCCTCGCCATCCGGACGCCTTTTATCGATGAGCGAGGAACAGGAAGTCGGGCGCAGCCTCACCGGCACGACCGCGCGCGCGGCCCGGGGCAGTGGCGCGGGGATGAGGGAGTAACTCAGACCTGGATGCCTGCCCGGGCAAGCGCATCCTTGATGGAGACGAGCTCCTTCCTCATCTCTGCAAATTCGTCGTCAAGGTGCTTTTTGGTATCACTCCGGAGCCCGAAAATCTCTTCTTTTGTTTCTTTGCCGACCTGAAGGGTTTCTTTGC
>Ga0208041_1000592_pt1 | contig 32837 bp, 22 predicted proteins | sample AD_SCU002_MetaG_FD_184453 | JGI IMG/M metagenome (GOLD analysis project Ga0208041, IMG submission 184453) | Active sludge microbial communities of municipal wastewater-treating anaerobic digesters from China - AD_SCU002_MetaG (SPAdes) (version 2) | ecosystem: Engineered > Bioreactor > Anaerobic...
GACTGTCCCAGGTGCCCGCACCGGCGACGATCCGGGCTTCCCGGGAGAGGAGGTCGACTTCCGGGCCCACCAGGGCGGACCGGATGTACGGACTGCCCAGGAGAGCGACGACATCTTCACGCCGGTAACCGAAGACGGGAACGGTCAGCACATTCAGCATTGCCCGGGTAAGCGGGGAACGGAGCAGTGTCTGCCCGCTGGAACCTGCGTACGGGAGATTGAAGTCGGCGAAGACCTCTTCCACATACGGGATCGCCTGATCCAGGTCGGGGAACGCGACCGCGATCTCGCCCGGCCGGACACCGCCGGCGATCAGGTCGCAGACCTCCTGGGCGATCGCCCGGACCTCATCCAGCCCGTCTCGCCGTTCGGCGATGCGGATAAATCCGCCGCTGTCCCATGGCTCCCGCCGGGAGAAGAGATTGGCAAGCGATGACCGGCGCTCGCCTGCGATGACAGTATCCGGGTGCAGCCAGTTGCCATCGTCCGTGAAGACGGCCGGATTCTCCGCGAAGGGCAGGGCATAGTGAAACTCGTCCACAGACTCCCGCAGAGCGAGGATCAGGTCTCGCTCACACGGCATCGGCTCAAAGAGGCCGTAGATGAAGACTGTCCGGGGCCGGGCGCCCGTCCCGGTAACCTGCCGGGCCGCCCGGGCAAACAGGGTGCTGCCGTCGACGAGGTTGTGGTCTTCCAGGAACCGGAGGTATGCATCGAAGAGGGCTCCGATCTCGGCACTCCTGGCGCTCTGGAGATCGCCGAGGGCGCCCGGGTAGTCTACCTTCCGCATGATGACGACGGAGAAGAGCGTCGCGAGTTCGTCGACGGTCTTGAGACTGGCAAGCAACGGGAATCGTGCAGCGTTTGCAGTGAGGATATCGGTGAGTATGAGACGGGATTCTGCATCCGAGATCAGGGTCTCCACCGTCGCGGTATCAAAAAAGACCTTCCGTGCGAATCCCTGCAGGGTGGTGATCGCGCTGGCGATGATGGGAACACCCTCCTCCTCGAGGCGGTGCGTGATCTCCCGGACCAGGTATGAGGTCGGGACGATGAAGACGGTGCCGAACGGATCCTCGGCGGCAGCGTTCCGAAACCGCCGAATGAACTCGTCGAGACCCTCTCCGGGCAACTGGCGGTACAGAACGGCTCGGGGCATTCGATGACCTCTCCTGGTGAGAGGTTATCGGTTCACGGACGATGAGTGTTGTTATTTGAACCGGTGCGGGCAACGGATGGCGCGGATCTGGCTGCCGCCGCGGCTCCCGGGCGGAGAATGTAGGCGAGGAGAATAGGGTCTCAACGATGAGCGCCGGGGCCGGCGGGGTGGTGGCGGGGGATAGGGCGGCAGGGGTTGTTTGTTGAGCGTGTGAACCGCAGTTCCCCTCCGGCCCGAAGACTCCTTGTGGAGTCCGGATTTGAATCCTTCACAGCGGATGAGATGACCACCCGGATGTGTCGGTCAGTATTATCATCACAAAGAGAGATGCTATTCTATTGGTGAGATCATGAGGACGTTCACGGCCGTGCTCTACAGGGAAGGGGATATGTACGTCGCGGAGTGCCCGGAGGTCGGCACCGTCAGCCAGGGCCGAACAGTGGAAGAGGCGGTGGCCAACCTCAAAGAGGCTACGGAGCTGTACTTAGAGGAATTCCCGCTGGAGGACGGAAGAAGGCCGATCATCACGACGTTTGAGGTGACCGAGGGTGCCCGGGCTTAAGCCGGTATCGGGCGAGACCGTGATTAAGATACTCTCGAAACAGTATGGATTCGTCGTCAGCGGGCAGACCGGGAGCCATGTGCGCCTGTCAAAGGTGACGCCCGGCGGCAAGGTTGGAACAGTCGTCCCGTTGCACGACGAACTGAAGATCGGCACGCTTCGTGGGGTTCTGAAACTGGCGAAGATCGATCCCGACGATTTTGCCCGGTACCTCTGAAGAGGGTACGGAATGATTCCAGAGCGATGTACCCTCTGTAAAGGAACCCTGCAGGAAGGAAAGACCGAGTTCATTGCACGGGTCGGGGATGAGATCATCGTCATCCGGGACGTCCCGGCATACGTCTGCGACCGGTGCGGCGAGGCATACTACAGCGCGGAGGTCTCCCGGAAGATCGATGCCGTAATGAAAGATTTCCATACCGGCAGGCTTTGCTGCCGGCCTCTCGCAGCAGGCGGGGTTGAACTCACCGGGTGAAGCCGGAAGGCGCGGTGGCTTTCGGACCTGACACACCATCCTCCAGCCGGTCACGGCCGGATGCGCAACGCTCCGCCTTTTTTTCTGCACATAACCGTTACGGTCAGGCTTTTTCTCTTCGATGTCGTAGTGTTCTCCGGGAGGGTTACCAGGATGACCGAGGAGAAGACCACCCGGGAGCTCGGTTTTACGAAACGAACCGGGACGTGAAGTGGATCTGCCGGGCGCTCGCGCGGATGGAGGCCCAGGACGAGGAGTTCGAGCCCGAATCCGGGCGCTGGAGGGATGGCGGGCCGAGAAGGCCGGGGAGGAGCGGAGGGTTTCGACGATCGGCGCCGGGGCGGGCGGGGTCGTCGGCGGGGTGGTGGCGGTGATTGTGCGGGTGCTGGGCGGGGGGTGAGGGAATATCCTCAGATGGAAGAGGAGTACCCAATGGGCCCGCATTAATCTGGCAGAGAGAAGTTCTGAAGGAAAGCTCGCACATCCCGAATCATATGGCAATCCTTACGTTATGTGTAGCCATACGAGGAAGAGGAAGATATTATGGAGCAGAATGCTATCGATATAGTTTCAGCGTTGCAGAAGCAGCATCAGCAGATCACAAAACAGTACAACAGCTGGGATAAATGCTGGAAGAATATTAGAGTTGAGATCCAAAAAGATGCTCCAGATTATGCAACCCTAAAACATTACTTAAGTCAATTGGAAGCATGGGGAGACTCTTTCCCAAAAGACCGAGAGAACTTCAATACGCTACAGTCCCAGGTCGACCAAAAATATCGGAACTATATCAGTAAATACACAGGCCAAATCAAGAACTGGTGTGAGGCAAACAACCTCTCGCTAACCGGGGAATTCCCGGAGTATACTATCGACGGATTATTGGACATTAAGATTGATCCGAATGAAAATATTGCTTATATCAATAAGAAATCCAAGAAGAATATCTCCATTCAGAATATTGGCAACATAATACTGCAAGAGAACAAATCTCTCTGGGAAAAGCCTTACAACGCAAAAGAGGTCTTCAATGCACTTCGAAGTGCGTACAACACTGTATGCAATCAGAAAAATATACAGGTGGGAGAATATGCTCCGATCCTCGAAGTCTTCCGAACGATGGCAAAGACTAAAAAGAAATATACCTTGCCTAATTTTTCGGCAGACATCAGCCAGCTCTTAGAAAGCGGTTTCTTCGAAGATGACAAGTATATTTTTGAATTAAGTCCCGTCAGGGATTCTAAGAAAGCTATACTCATCTATAATCGAAGAACAAAGGACAAAGTATATCGTGGGTTAGTAAAATTTACTCTCAAGGGATAGAATGCCAAACAATGCCATAACAGGACTTGATAAGTTTAAAGCCCGGAAAATAATCAATCAATTAAAGAGCGGAACCACACCACTTGATGCCGCCCACTACATCGACGTGGGTCGAGAGCGGTGGTACAGGGGAATGGACTACTTTTTAGAGGCAGCCACAGAGGGAAGCAATTCACAGGTTAGATTCATCCGAGGCCGTTATGGGGACGGGAAGACCCACCTCATGTCGATGGCAATGTACTATGCCCTCAAGCGGGGTTTTGTCGTCAGTTATGCAAGCGCTGAAAACACACCGCTCAACAGATTCGAGGAATTGTATAAGGCACTTTCTAAGACCCTGCTATCTGAACGGGCGTGTGGTGGGCTTGAACACTTCTTAAAAGACTGGAAAGAACGATCAAAGGATGATATAGGATCTCTTCTCGGCAGTCTGAAGACACCCGGTATGGATATCAACTTCAGGCTTGCCATTGAAAATTTCATAAAAGACGATAACGCTCAGCACGAGGATAGCATCCTCCAGTGGTTGCTAGGAAATCCTATCAAATTGCCTGAACTCGGTATCAAAACATCCCTGACGCCTACAAACAGCCGTGACATGATGCGATCCCTCTCGATTCTTGTGAGACTTATGGGATACAGCGGGCTCGTTGTTGTACTCGATGAGTTGGATCGTGTCCAAACACAAAAGTCCCCCGTGAGACAGAAGGTCTACCAAAACCTTCGCCAACTGTTAGATAATGTCGATGGACAAGGGGGGATGCAGGCAACAATATACTATATTGCAGCCCCTTCGGAGATGTACACTCAGAACAAAGGCTTCCTTGAGTATGATGCCCTGCGTTCTCGCCTCGAGCCGGCTATGACGACTCTCTCCCAACAGAAGACATTCGTCGACTATCGAGGGGTCATAATTAACCTCGAAGATACGCCAATGACGAAAGAAAATCTGGTCGAGATGGCGAAGAAGGTTCGGGATGTTCATGCGATCGCTCTCCAATGGGATGCCGAGAAGAATTTTTCAGAAGAGACTATCCGGATTATCGTTGAGCGCATTCTCAAAGAGCAGTATAATATCTCCACTCCACGGCTCGTTGCGACCACCATTGCGCGCATTGCGGAGATCGCGGAGCAAGGAGGCGAATACGACATTATTCAGGAGATTCAGGCATCTTATGAGGTCTGCGAAGAGAGTAGAATGCAGCGACACAGGGAAAAGTACGAGGACTGAGCATGGGATCCTTCCTCGAGAGTCGCGCAACATGCAGAGATATCATCAACCGATTAAAGTCCGGGGTTCCACCTCAAGACCCTGCAGCAGTCCGGTATCTGAGCGTAGGTTGCGAGCCGTATAACCAGAACATTCAGAAAGGGCTGACTGCCGTGCGGAGAGGAGGATATGATATCCTACTCGTTGAGGGCAGTTACGGGATCGGCAAGTCGAACTTCTTAGAGTATGTCAAAGCCGTTGCGCAGCAGGAATTATTCGTCGTCAGGCATCTGGAAGTCGGCTCAGGAAACGTATACTTCAATAAGCCTAAAGAACTTTATAAACAGATGCTGGCCGGGGGATCTCCGCCCTGGAGGGGGGACTATCGGCGGTATCCAGCGGCACGTAATAATAAATTTGCTCGCTTTGCCATAGATCTGCAACTCCTGGCAGACATGTCTCTGCGAAGAGCAGGTCTTGTTCTGCTCATCGATGAAGTCGAAAACACCTTAAATCGACTGAACCTTCCAAACTTTACGTCACGGGCGAACGCCTATGAAGTTCTTGATGTCCTCTTCCGGGGCATGTATTCTTGGGAAGACGACTGCGGGACTTACGAGCAGCGTCTCCGCCATCTTTTCGTTGTACTTGCTATTACGCCAGGCACTCTCTGGATGGCGCTGAACGACAGCCCCAGTTCTGGTCATTATAATCGATATAATCCTGCAAAAGATTGGCAAATACCGGATGGGATTACACTGTCTCCGCTCAGTTATGAGCAGGCGCTTGAATTAGGTCGCAGAATCCGCACGATTCATAGCGCTGCTTTCGATTGGGACGCTGAAAGGTGGGCAGATGACACCCGTCTCGATACGATCTGCACCCAGTGGGTAGCAACCGGGCCTTCCCGTAATGAGAGAGACTTTGTAAAGAACATTGTATTCGCTCTGGAGATTTTTGAGCAGAATCGATAGCGCCGGAGGCTATTATGACTCAGCCAGTAGTTAAACTCATTCCACGTTCATATAATGCTTTCTTCAGTAGTTTTCCCTCGCTGCGCGAAGCTCAGCTTAAATCAATACCAATCGTTGCGTGTGACAAGAACCTCCTTCTGATATCACCGACCGGATCCGGTAAAACTGAGGCAATAATTGCACCCATTTGTGAAAAGGCACTTGACAACGACGGAACAACCTATTGTCTCTATATCTGCCCGACCAAGGCTCTGGTGAACGATATTGAGCGACGTATCGAGTCCCCCATGGAGAAGCTCTCTCTTAGTGTCGGCGTACGACATGGCGATCGGAAGACCATGCGGGGGAGCAGAATGCCAAACGTGCTCATCACAACCCCTGAATCACTGGATGTGATGCTGGGATCGAATCAGGAGAGCGACATGAGCCGGTTGCGGGATGTTCAGGCTGTCGTCATCGATGAGGTCCATCAGTTCTATCAAACCCACAGGGGTTATCAACTTCTCGTCCTTCTCGAGCGGCTGAAGCGCCGGACGAAGGCCCCGCTGCAACGCATCCTTCTGTCAGCAACAGTCGCACAGCCTGCTCTTATGGCCCAATGGTTCCAGGGAAGCGACAGAGGGTTTGAGATTGTTCAGATCCGGGGAGGCCGAGTTTTGGAGGTGAATCTCGACCTCCATACCGCAGAAGACGGGGCAGCCTTTAAGGAGGGGCGAAATCTCGTTGACTTAATTAAACCAATTATTCTGGATCATAAAAAAGTCATCGTCTTCGCCAACTCCAGGAATGAATGCGATTGGCTCTACTGGAAATTGTCGACGGAGAAAGAGCAGTTGCCTACCGAGATCTTCTTGCATTACTCCACCCTGGATAAAACGTATCGAGAGACTGTGGAGCGGAAGTTCCAGAGAGCTCACTCGGCACTCTGCATCGCTACCAGTACTCTAGAACTTGGTATCGATATCGGCGATGTTGATGCGATTGTCATGTATGGAGCTCCCGCGTCTGTCGGCAGTTTCGTTCAGCGGATAGGTAGGGGGAATCGGCGGTCGATCACCTCGCATATCTACGGGATCTGCCGGGATTATCACATCAATGGGACCCCAATGGGCGCCGAGCAGGATCTAGTCCACTTCTACGCTCTCGTCTCCTCCATGCTGGAATCGGAGATGGAGGGGAGCCCCAATACCGAACTCTACAGCGTCTACGTTCAGCAACTCTTTTCGCTCACCCATCAGTATGAAAACAGTGTCCAATCTTTTGTCCTCTCGCGTGTTGCCGAACGTATCGATCATCCATTCGTGAATCTTGATGAAGGCATCGTCAGGATTCTCCGTCACCTTCAGTCCGAAGGATACTATACTCAATTCCAGGAAGACTTCATCGCGACGGATAAATGGGAAAAGGTGAGGGAATCCCTCGATATCTGGGGTAATATCGCACCCAGCCGCTATGTGAAGGTTTACGATTCCGATAAGGAAACCCTCGTCTCTGACATTCCACCCCATAACGCCAGACTTGGTGCTGTCATCCTCTGTGCCGGGGGACCCCGCATCGTCACGGAAGTCCAGGGGCACCTGGTGAAGACTGTCCCACTCGCGGTCAGCGATCCAAATCTCATCAATTACTTCACGAACCCTGCCCCGACACCCTGGGAGGTTATGCAGAAGGCTCAGGCTGTCATGGCTTTGCAGTCTTTCCCGGACCTTCCGGTTGAGATTGAGCCCCGCTTAAAACCAGTGATGAAGGGCCTTCGGCAGAGATTTAAGGGGTTTGACTTTGAGCACGCTCTCCCCTACGAGCGAGTTGCAGGGAGATACTGCTACTACACGTTCGGCGGCACGTGGCCCAATAAGGTGCTCGGCCAGTATCTCAATGACCTCAGTTATACCATCCAGACCGATAGCTGGCGGATTATCACGCGTGAACCGATCGACTCGTTTGCCAATCTTCCAACCGACATCCAGGCAATCGAACGGATAGTTCTTAAAAACTTCAAGACTTACGCGGCCCAGATGCAGTTCTCGAACCACTTCTATAGGCTTCCGAAGGATCTGCAACAGAGAGAACTCATTTCGCTTGTCAATCTCCCCTTGATTATGCAGTTCTTTTCCGATTTGAAAGAGAAGATTTGCAGGGAGGTGACCCCTCAGGTCGGTGAAGGAGAGCCCCCGGTATCGCAACATGCATGAAGCTGTCAGGGGTCCGGGGTGCTCTTGTGCGAGTTTGGCGATGTGGTCAGACATCTTGAGCCGCTTTCGCCAGACAGCGCTTTCTCCGCCGACTAGGTAGAAAGGCAAGCTCCGAACTCCTCAAATACGTGCATATTTGAATGGGCCCTTCAATTACATCTCTCGCCGTTTTCTCGTGGCCTACAAAGGCAATCAGTTCCGGCCAGCAGTAGGGCAGCGGTTCGCATATCGGATCCAGAACTGATTTCCTCTCTGCTGGGGGTGAATGAAAAAGAGGGATACATTTGAGTTGGGAATCGAAGCATTAATACTGAATGCATTAGAATATCACTTTACTTTTACACTGCACGGTGAACGTTTAAATCAACTAAAAAGAAGCTCACAGATAACAATTTAAGAATCTGTGAAATATTAGGGAGATGCTATGGTGAAAAACAATATACAATATGATTCAGGTCGACGGAAACGTTTAAGGGAAGATTTCACCGCCGCAATCAAGCCTGCACAAAAAGATGAGATCCTTTTAGAGATACTTCTTTCATACGCAATCCCCAGCAAAGATCTGCAACCACTTGTACACGATCTATTCTCCCGATTTGGAAGCCTTCCAAAAATCCTTAATGCTGATGTGGAGGAACTCGTAACGATACCGGGAATTAAAGAGTATTCAGCGACACTATTGAAGGTGGTCGAGACAATTCGGAAACGAACATATCACTTTGAGCAGTCACCTATCTTACCGTTAAAAGACCCTTCCTATCAGCAATCAATCCTATCGTATGAAGAACAGGCTTCTGTGCGGTTCAAGCATCTTAATGCGTTACGAAAGGGTTCCGGCACCGGAATGGTTTCAAAGGCTCTCATGAAGGAGGCAATTGAACTGCTTCCACAACTGCCGGATACAGACGACATCAATATAATCCGGTCATTTGTAAGAGATCATCTTCGTTTCAATGCTGAAAGTACACGGAAACGTTACTCTTCGTATATTCTATCATATCTCTTCCCGGATGATATTGTCGACCCATCAATCCTCCTGTTTGCAAAAAGGTACCCAAACAGTCCGGATCTTCGTGCGGTCTGCTTTTACCGGTTCTGTAAAACGTATGTCCTGATCAATGCGATATGCGAAGACCTGTTAATCCGAAATATTGGAGAAGGGTCGATCCCAAAGCGAGAGATAAGGGACTATCTAACGGACCTTTTCCCAAATACAAAATACGCAAATGATGGAGTACGAGGTTTCCTCGAGGCTTTGACAGGCGCTGGGATTGTCCGTGCTCAGAATAACACCCTTTCATTCTCTTACCGACCAGTATCCATACCAGCATTTGCATTCATTCTTCACTCGGAGTATCCCGAGCCAGGGATGTATGATATTGGTCTCATTGACCGGAACGAAGTATTCCGCTCCCAGTTATGGCATCCTGACGACATCCTTCCGGCACTTTATGAACTAAGAAATCAAGGGTTGATTTCAAAGGTCTCGGAGATTGATACGATGCGGCAGTTTACTGTGAAATATTCCCTTGAGGAGGTTGTGAAGCAGATGGTGACGCGATGAAAGCGACGGATATCATCATTGCTCTGAGGAAACAGCTGGAAAATCCAGTCGGAAGGCACCTCTACGGAGTTTTAGGCTCATACAGTGCTCTGAGCACGTTTTCTCGTGCGCTTGAAGAGGCAAGATTCGCAGACGGCACACCGTTCCCGATGCCTCTTTCAGTGAATGCAGGGATCATCAACTCGTTTTCAGATGACCAGTTTCGTGAGATCGTAACCAACGAAGCTCGTCTCCCGGACCCAACACGAACAAGTGTCCGAATGGCTTTTGAGGCGTTTCTCAGTGACTCGATTCGTCAATCGCCTCTGCTCATCCTCAACGATCTCGAACTCCTCTTTGCGTACAATATTGATCTTAGTCTGCTCCGTGTGCTCTCCACCGATCAGAAACGCATCGTACTGCTGTTGCCTGGAAAACGGTCTGGGAAACGGATAGTAATGTACCCGAATGTCGAAGGAGAATATCAAATCCCACAGGGCATCATTGCCGAACACCATCTCTGGGAAGTGACTGAATGAAAGCAGTGGACGATCGAGAAAGCACAAAACCAAAGAAATCAAGTAAGCGTGATATCCCGCAGATGCCGGAAGGATACTACTCCGGCGACAAACCGAACCCGAACCTACGGGCATTTGTGGAGGCTCATCTGCAGGAGAAGCCGTATGATCCTGAAACGGATGACTATGACGTCCCTGCGTTCGATGAGTCGATCACGACCACGAAGGCGACGGCGATCTACAACATGCACACCTACTGGTCCAAGAAGCCCCATGATGCCCTTCGCCAGTATATCCGCCACTACACCGAAGAAGGCGATCTCGTTCTCGACCCCTTCTGCGGCTCGGGCGGCACTGCACTTGCCGCCCTCATGGAAGGCCGGAAAGCAATCGCCATCGATCGGAGTCCAGCAGCAACCTTCATCACGAAGAACTACTGCACGCCGGTCGATCCCGACGAACTCCAGGCCGCTTTCGAGGAACTGAAGGCGAAGGTCAAACCGGAGATCGACTGGCTCTACGAGACCCGATGCGACCGGTGCGGCGGCAAGGCGACCACTGCGTATACCGTCTACTCGCAGGTCTTCCAGTGTCCTCGGTGTCTGGAGAAGGTGCCGCTCTTCGATTGCATGGAGGTGGAGGGGCAGACGAAAGCGGGGAAACCGAAAAAAATTCGAGTCTGTCCACATTGTTATGAGAAAGGTCACTTAGAGGAGATACGATCACAAAGTGAAAAGTTTGGAGCAGTGCCGGTGCTCGTAAACTATCTCTGCGAGAATGGGTGCAAGCCGGCTCGTGGTGAGCGGCGATATAACGATCTGAATCCCATTAAGAGAGCATACTTCGAAAAATACGATCTTAAAAAAATCCGTGAAATCGAACAGCGGGAAATCCCCTATTGGTATCCAAAAGGATACAATATGACAAATTTCAGTCGATACAAGCGAGATGCGTTGAGATTATACAATATTAAAGAAGTATCCGACTTATTCACAAAACGAAATTTATGGGCACTTTCACTGATCGCTTGTAGTGCCACATATGGAAGAAATTCATCACTCGTTGATTCGATTTTATTCACATTCTCAAGCATATTATTTAAATCGTCGAAAATGATGGCACATAACAGCGATGGGATAGGACGAATACAAAAAGGAACGTACTACATACCCCAAATATCACATGACGTTAATGTTTGGAACTTTTTGGAAGAAGCGACATCGGATATGATAAATGGATACAGAAATATCAGTATTAAATCCACTAATCTCCTTGTTAGCACATCAAATGCTTCAAACATTGATTGTTTAAGCAATTCTGTTGATTATATTTTTACTGATCCTCCATACGCTGGAAAAGTCCAGTATGGCGAATTAAATTATACTTGGGAGGCGTGGTTAGATTTCGAGACCGATTGGCATGCCGAAGAGATTATTGTGAATGAAACTCGTGGTATAACCGAGGCTGAATGGGCGAAGAGAATGGTTAAGGCATTTTTAGAATTTTATCGCGTATTAAAACCTGGGAGATGTATTTCTATTTGTTATCATGATACTTCCGAGGGGACTTGGCAAAAAATGCAGGACGTAATGGCCGAAGCGGGCTTTATTACTGAAAGCATTAAGTCAGCGTTATTTATAGATACAAAAACAAAAACACAAAATCAATATTTTGCCGACAAGGTAAATAAGCGGGACATTGTCGTAAACTTCCGTAAACCATATCCTGGAGAGATCTCTGGACTAATTACAATTTCTGGCGAAGAAGATTCTAGAGCCTTTACAGAAAAAGCCCGTTCAATTATTTGCGATTACCTCGTCGAGCATCCTGGCGTAACGAAAGACCGCATTTACGATGAGTTGGTTTCTCGCATGGTCCGTTCTGGCCAGATGGAGGCGCATGACTTTGAGGCAGCACTTCGGAGGGTTGCTGAACCGGTAAGCAGTGGTATAACGAGTGGTTCAGACCGATGGTACCTGAAGGAGAGCGAGTTCGATGTAGTTGACCATGGCGAAGCCGTGAAGGAAGATACGGTAGCGGCGATGGTTGCAGCATTCATACGGAAGAATCTGGACAATAACCCCGGCAAGGAAGGAGTCCACTACAGCGATATCTTCGAGTACTACATCTATGCGGTGAAGGACAAGCCCCGACGTTCTCTCGCAGACTGGCTCCTCGATTATTTCTATAAGACTGATAGCGGCACCTACCGCCTTCCGGCAACCGGGGACGAAGAGCAGGTCAAACGAGAAGGCCGGACGAAAGGTTTGAACCGCCGGATCAAACGATATCTCTCCCTCTTAGAGCAGGCACTTCCGATTGCTGAACAGGAGCGACCGGATTCAGCGACGCTCACCTCATGGATCCATCATTGCCGCCGTTCCGGCCAGTACGCGACAGGGCGAACGCTCTACGAACGAGGTGGCATCATCCTTGACCGCCTTTCTGAAGAGCAGCAACTCGAACTGGAAGAAGACTACCTCGTCTGTATCCGCAACATTCCTGAAAATGTGAAGCAGAATGAGAAGAAGCGGAGTGAACAAGCCACTTTGTGAAAGTAGAGATGAAATCGCCTTTGACTATGTGATGCAGTATGGCACCCCCCACCGATCTCACAACATTCCGGGAACCTCTCGGGCAAATTTGTACGACTCCCGACCACATTATATCGGTCTATGCCCTCGAACAGCACATCTGGGCCGATAGCAACAGTGACGAGGCAAAGAAGAACCGAACCCCAAACCTTCAGACGATCGAAGAGTTCCAGATCGACCCGGTCCGGCACTTCCTCAATGATATCCTCCGGAACATGGCCGCACCTCACCGGCCGGAGCGAAGAGACCTGCCGATAGGCCAGGGATACTGGGTTCAGGCAGAATTTGGCTCAGGAAAATCGCATCTTCTCAGTTTCCTTGCAGCCATCGCACTCGGCAATGACCGTGCATGGGAGATTGTGCGTACCAAGGAGCAGAAGGCCGGGAGAGGGAAGCGTGAATCGCTTGCACAGTTCTGGGATGAGGGGCTAAAAACCAAGAATGCAGAAAGTAAAGGCATTTTTGTAGTCGCCAAAACCCTCGTCGGCAGTGGAGGAGGGACTGTTGGCTACGACGAACCTGGCAGAAGGCTCTCTGAGTACATCCTCGACGCTGTGAAAGACCAACTTCAGAAAGAGACTGGCAAGAACATATCCCTCTACCCCGTCGAACTTCTCTGCGACCGGTTCCTGGAAAAAGATCTCGAGCGTTACTACGGCGATCTCAAAAAGTTCCTCCGTGACCCGAAATATTGGGCAGAGGATGAGCGATGGGATATCGACGAATTCATCAGTGTCATCCAGGAGAATCGCTCCCCGGAATACAAAAAGGACTGCGGAAATAGGCTTTGGATGTTTTATGATGAATACCTCGGTGTCCGCCCGAACATCGAAGCAGAAACCGAAGATGTCCTCAAGCACATGGTGGATGCCATTCTTGCCGAGGGGTACTGCGGTATCCTGCTGCTCATCGATGAGGTTTCGCTCTTCATGAAGGATCGGGACGATAAACAGCGTGCTGATGACGAAAAGACGCTGGTGGTCCTCTCGAATCGACTTGCAAAGGTAAATAACCTGCCTATATGGACCATTTGCGCTGCTCAACAGGCGATCGAATCGAGGACAGCGGGAATCAAGAATATCATTGCAAACGATCGGCTTAAACTGGTGCCTCTCCTTCAGGAAGAGAATGACTACTACAATATCGTCCTCGCCCGTGTAAGAGAGGTAACAAACCCAGGAGCGATCAGCGGATACTACAACTACTATCGAAGGGGATTCTCCTGGCCGCGGGATATCGGCGAGGACGAGTTCGAAAGGTTCTTCCCATACCATAAAACTGCAATCGAGGTACTTCGTGACATCACTCATGAACTTACGACAACGCGTTCGGCAATCCATTTCATGCATCAGACTCTGAAACATGCCATTAAAAACGAGCGAAAAGAGCTTATTCGGCTTCACGATTTCTTCGATGAAGCGGTGGAATATGAAGAAGACCCCAGTGGCACGAATGCAGGTCTGGCAGCGATAAAAACTAAGCGGGACCGGGAGTATCAATCGTACACCGTCGCAAAGAAGCACATCGATGGAGCAACGAGGGGATTCCTCAAGGCCTATCATGACCGCGCTACGATGATCCTTCAGACACTCTTTCTCTATTATATCGCCAAGAGAAAGACAAATGGTCTGTCTGCTGAAGATCTTGCCAATGAGATCCTGGATGAAAAATCTCCTGAAGCGACTCTGGAAGAGAACACGCAGCACTACGAAATTCTTGGTGATGCCCTGAGAAAAGATGTTGGCCAAATCCGTGAGAAAAAGGATGAGGAAAACCGTTCGATCTTCCGGTTCGACCCGGAGCAGGAGGGGATTAACGTTCAGCAACTGTTCGATCAGATCTACAGTGAAGCAGACTCCAATGAACTGATGCTTTCCGAGGCGTGGGAACATCTCTTAGGCCTTGATGAGTGGATCGTGAAAACACGCAAGATGACGTATATCCTTAATCAACACATCAATTCGATCTTCCACGAGATTATGCCGACAAAAATTCACGGTTCTGTTGGCGATAAGAAGCGTGGTGATCAGGACATCGAGATACTTTGGGAGAATAAAAAGACATCCGGGATTGTCGGTATACGTGATCTAAGACGTATCGCCGCAGATAATAAACCACTTCCCTCAATAGAATCATATGAGCGGGGCCAGGATTTTGCAGTTTTCATCAGTACGCATCCGGTTGATGAGGATACTATTGGCAAGTATCTCATAAAGCATGGTGACCCCCGTCTGATTCTCTGGGTTCCGGATGAGATGACAAAGGATGAGCGGGAGCGGCTTGTCCGATTTGCCACATATAGGAAACTGGCTCTGCAGTGGGCAGGAAAGGAATCAGATGACGCAATAGCAGTTATCGATTGGGTCAATGATCACCTTCAGTCTGAAATGGGACCCACGTACCAGACGGTTGTTTCCCGATATGCTCGCGGGCGCATGGACGCATATAATAATACTGCAATTGCGTTCGATCCTGCCGGAGATATCAGAACTATCATTCAACCTGTTGTCGATCGCGTACTTCGATCCTGTTATGAATCTCGAGAAATTGCTTTTGAAGGACAGATTACATTCGGAAAAGAGGATGCCGTGAAGATCATCAATGGGATTGTGAAGAAGGGCTCAATCCCAAAAGGGACAAAAATACTCCAGAATGAAAGTGCAGCAATGAACTTTGGTCCCGGCCTGAAGATAACCACGAGCGATGGGCGAACCCTTGACATATCTCACAACCGGTTTATTGCCGACATCTGGAAATTTATCGAGACGAAACTAACGGACGGTTCCTCAAATATTCCCCTCGATGCGGTATATAAGAACTTTACCGGGATTCATGGTCCGAATAATACTCATTATGGGCTGAATCCTTGGATAATACAAATATTTATCCTTTGTCTCGTGAGGGAGGGAAAAGTCCGCATAAATACAACTAGTAAGGCTCAGCTTCAGCCATCCTACATCGATTATACAACCATCGGCACGATCGAGTTCTCACGGAAGATCCTTGACAATATGGAGTCGCTCCAGAAGATGGAGAAACCCGAAAACTGGGATGTTCTCCGGCCTTATGCAGAGATTCTTCTTAATGAAGAAATTCCAGAAACAGCAGACGATATGCAGATCGCCAGATATCGACAACGTCTTCGAGATTTGTTTGCAGAAGAGAAAGAGAAATCAGCGCGAATTAAAGATCGTGCTGCCCGTCTCTTCGCCATCATCGAGCAGGATAATCCATATCAAGATGATATAGACAAGGCTGCGATCCTGTTCTCTCACGATCTCGGTGACAACGATATCGACATGGCACTTTATGGGTTGAAAAAGGCCTTTGAATATTCCGCATTCGATGAGAATCGAAGTGATCAGTCGGAAGTGGATGATCTTGCGAACTGTCTGAACAATTTCCAGAAACTCGAAAAATTTCTCGCATACTCTGAGGAGGTTGCTGCCCTCTATCGATACTGCGTTTACGAGTTCCCGGATATTCCTGAACTCCGTAAGGTTCACGAGTTGATATCCGCATTACGAGAGAAACTGGACGACCTTTCCCCATTCATATCGTCGGATCTTAAGTTACGTACCGAATTAATTGGCACTCAAGGCGATTCTGATGGAGCAACGTTTGAGCACCTCCAAAAGGAGTATATCTCAACGTATGTTGCTCTCCACGAGCAGATTCTCTCACAAACAGATCGGTATCGCAAACAGGGGGAGCAACTCGTAGAAGGCGATGAGATGCGGGTTTTATCGATGATCGAGGGGATATCCGGTTTTGGTCAGCAAGTGACACCGCGTTTAAACCAGGAGATTAGAGATAGCCTGCAAGGTATCTTCTCCTGCCCGGAGCCCTCCCGCATATCTATTGAACAAGCATTACATGACGCACCGCAACATACATGTAACCTTACTTTCTCAAATTACAAAGAGATCCTTGAATATGCGGAATCTGCTGCTACTCACGTCACAGATCTGCTATCCAGCGAGTATTCTAAAGCCTGCATGTTTCTTTTGAATCCAAGCATCCAAAATCGACTTAAGCAGGGAGAAGGCGACGAGATCATCGATGGATTGCTTGCATGCCGCTCGCCGGAGGATGTCCACGCCTTCTTTATCGGACATGCTGATGACCTCAAAACCCTTGTGGCGACCATCAACAGATTCCTAAAACAGATAATCGTCAAGCAGGTGCGAATCAGTGATTTCACTCCAAGCGTTCAGACAATTGAGCGGCAGCATATTGCACAGATAACTGAAGAGTTCAGACAGTTCCTTGAAGAGAATATCGATACAATCGAGGCCAAGGGAGAATCGCTGCCCATGATAAAACTGGAGTGAGCATTAATGCTGACTACTTGGATATTAGACAAATTGAGGGCAGTGAGCGATGAATCACGGATTGTCATCCGTGACCCGTTCCAAATTCTCGGGTCCGCGGAGCAGGGTATCCGTGAATTTGCTGATACATATGGATTTATTGTCATCGCTTCCTCTACGAACCTTGTTTTCAGAGAATTGTACCAGGAAGCCTTGAAGGACCCAAAAAAATCAAAACTCATCCTCATCGATCGGACACCTATTGAGCGCCAGGGAAAAGGCAGGGGCCACCATGCACCGGCGCTGTTCTACCCTGATTTCGTTGAAACGCCCTATCCCGAATCAGCAATTAATGTGGACTTACAGGGATTTCTTTTCGATACGACCGGCGAACGATGGCCGGATGAGGTGAATGCCCGCCAATATACCCGCCTCATGAGCAGAAATCTCAAGGGCGTGCTCGAAGCATATGAGAATTTACGCAAAGCAGATAGTAAACGCTTCAGTGATGAGGATCTTAGAAAAATCGTTGCCTTTGCCGCACTTGGAATCGGGAGTTCGGCCTTTAGAAAGCTTGAGTCGAAAGAATATTTGAAAATCGGCCTCCTTAACCATGCAGAACTCAAAGAGCTGACAAAAATCACTCCTGAAGTAATACAGACGGTGAACAATTCCTTAAAGACCGCAGAAAAGCCGTTTTGCTGGTTTGCAGACCACGACCCGGATTTGGTTATTCGAGGGTTTTATCTTTCGCTCATTCTCTGCCAACATACCGATCAATGGCGTGTAGCCTTACGTGAGGTAGATTCAACAGTACAATTTGTTGCAGATCTCGATTCAGAGAAGATCAAGAGCATTGCACCGGACCTCATAATGATCTCTCCTGAGCAGGCAGATGCTGACATTGCTGATATCGAGGACTCTCTTACATCTGAAATGCTAGAAAAGTTGCTTTTTGCGTATCTACACTGGGATTCTATCGATAACTGCTGTAGGGGAATTACATCTGAACACTACTCGTCCCTCATCCGTTCTTGCGGCCTTATTCTTGCTCTGAAAGACCTTCTCTTCTCAGGATCGGAGAGCGCCTGCCATGATGACATTTATGCATATCTGTTTGGGGCAGGGGAAGAGCCGGAGAAGACGTTCGTGGACGAAAGGCACTCTCAATCCTGGGAACTGCTACGTAACGTCTATGGCGAGGCATACCACCTAACTCATGCGGGGTCACAGCTCCGCAAAGGGATGCGCGCATTAAGTGTCATTGAACCAAATTCAATACAATTCAAGACCTTCTGGTCGATGTGGAACGACCAGAAAATTAACCGGCTAGAGTATCAGATTTCAGCGGTAGAGCGTATGCTCAATTTATCGGACGAACAACTGCTTCCTCGCCGAAGGGAACGTCTCCCTCAGCAGGTTGTCACCGTACTCGATCAACTTCGAAATCGAATAACACAGATAAAAGACGAACATCAAAAAGATCTAGAGGCCTTAAACAGAACGTTTCAGGATTATATCAAAAGAACATACCCCTCCTGGGTGAAGGACGGGTCGGACGTTGTCCTGACAAGTTCTTTTCTTGAGCGGCTGCTCAAACCACACTGGGATCCCGAGCATGAGCGAGCGGTGATCTTCATCTTTGACGGAATGCGGTACGACATCTGGGATACTATGATCAAACCGTATCTCCTCGATTACATGGATATTATTGAGGAGCGACAGGGATGCTCGCTTATCCCATCGGAGACCAAGATCTCCCGCAATGCTATCTCTGCAGGAACGTTCCCCGATAATTTCAATCCAAACGAAGCAGAGAACATCCTCCTGCAGAACGCGATCGGAGAGTTATTCCAGATACCCTTGCAGATCACTGTGGAATCTCCTGAAGGCCTGGGTATTGGGCAGACCGTCCGTTATCGTGATAGCAAAGGGTACCTCGAAGTCTATATCATGGACTTTTGCGACAACGATCTGCACGCTATCCCTATTAAAGAGAAAGGTGGCAGAAAGATCCCTGCTCGACCATTATTCGACGTCTATGAACGGATCAAATCGGTTATCGATCGCGACGTCCTCCCTCTTATGCGAGGCCTAGATCCCGGCACAAAGGTCTTTGTCACTGCAGACCACGGTTTCGGATCGATCGGAACACGGGACATCTTCTTTAAAGATAGCGATCTCGCCGATCCATACGACTGCAATTTCCTGAATTGTGCCCTGCCAGCTCGACTTGCAGCAACAAGTATTCCAGACAAATTATGGCAACATATTGTCGAGCTCAAGGTGGAAGATATCCGAATGCCAAAGGAACGGAGAACGACCGATAAGCGGAGCGGCAGCGTCCTTGTCCGACGATACGGCGCATATGTCTTTCCCCGGCCAGGTTATGCATTCTCCCGCCCTCATGGCCGTTTCAAGCCTCCCGCATTTTCACATGGCGGGATCTCTCTTCAAGAACTGATTATACCGATGGTTGTCCTCCAAGTCAAACAACCAGACCAGGAACCGGTGACAGCAGAGTTCGTTCAGGTTCCGTCTGCCCTATCGGAAGGTGAAGAGGCGGCATTGCTCGTTCGTGCCCGACACGCGGGAGGCTCATCAATCGAAGGCGATTCCATACGAGCAACGATTGAAGTCCGTGATACCGATGCTCACGATCAGCCGCCGTTGGCTCGCCGGGTGGTGATCCTGCCCGCCTGGGGACAGCAGGAGATTCCCATCCGTTACTGTCCCGAACCTGCATCGTTCTCTCCCGATGAGCGGGGGGCAGGCCATGCCGATCGCAAATTGTCTCTTATCATGACCTACCAGTACGGCCGCAGGCGTATCCGGAAGATGTTGCACCATACCATTACCGTTAACCTGAACCCAGAGCGGATCGTGCGACGTGTCGGCGGACTCGGAAATATCCTTGGCCTGACGCCAAAGGGATCACAGGGGTCAGTGACGTTCAAATAGTGGTGATTAAGGATGAAAGCAGTAGATGATCGACAGAGCACAAAACCAAAGAAATTAGGTAAGCATGATGTCCCGCAGATGCCGGAGGGATACTACTCCGGCGACAAACCGAACCCAAACCTGCGAGCGTTCGTGGAGGCTCATCTGCAGGAGAAGCCATATGATCCTGAAACGGATGACTATGACGTCCCTGCGTTCGATGAGCCGATCACGACCACGAAGGCGACAGCGATCTACAATATGCATACCTACTGGTCGAAGAAGCCTCACGATGCCATTCGCCAGTATATTCGGCACTACACCGAAGAAGGGGATCTCGTTCTCGACCCCTTCTGCGGCTCGGGCGGTACTGCACTCGCCGCTCTCATGGAAGGCCGGAAAGCAATCGCCATCGATCGGAGCCCGGCAGCGACCTTCATCACGAAGAACTACTGCACACCAGTCGATCCCGATGAACTCCAAGCAGCCTTCGAGGAACTGAAGGCAAAGGTCAAACCCGAGATCGACTGGCTTTACGAGACCCGGTGCGACCGGTGCGGTGGCAAGGCGACCACTGCGTATACCATCTACTCGCAGGTCTTCCAGTGTCCCCGGTGTCTGGAAAAGGTGCCGCTCTTCGATTGCGTGGAGATGGAGGGGCAAACGAAAGCGGGTAAGCTGAAGAAGATCACAGTCTGCCCACACTGTTATGCAAGAGGACATGAGGAGGAAATCAGTACTAGGAGTAAACAGTTTGGTGCAATTCCTGTCATGGTGAGTTATCTCTGTGAAGGTAACTGTAAACCCAAAAGGGATGAACGACGGTATAACGATTGTGACCTCAAGAAACGAGAATACTTTGAGAAATATGATTTAGGGAAGATTAAGGACATCAAGAATAAACAAATTCCATATTGGTATCCACCAAATAAAATGATGAATGTTGAGGATGACTCAATACCTTGGGGAGATAACTGGAGGCCAGGAAGGAATTTCAGGACTGTTGCGGAACTGTTTACGAAACGAAATCTTTGGGCACTCTCAATTCTATTCAGTAAAATCGATAAGTATCCAGAACAGTTCCGAGATATATTGAGGTTTTCATTAAGCTCATTTTTACTAAATTTATCTAAATTATACAAATTTCGAGTAACCGGTGGAGGTCAGCCGACAGGAAATTATTATATACCCCAAATTAACCGAGAAAATGAGGCATGGTCGGCGTTTGAGAGAAAGTTTAGTGATATTGTTAATGGTTCGAAAGTGATATCACGTACAATTAATCCAGAGGAAGTAATCGTTTCTACGCAATCTGCAGTTTCATTAAATTCTATTCCTACAAATTGTGTTGATTTTATATTTACAGATCCGCCTTATGCAGGAAAATATCAATATGGAGAATTAAATTTCATCTGGGAGGCATGGCTGGGTGTCGATACGCATTGGCATGCAGAGGAAATTATTGTTAATGAATTCCTAGGCAAATCTGAGATAGATTGGGCAGATATGATGTTACAGGCAATGAAAGAATCCTATCGTGTACTTAAGCCTGGAAGATGGATTTCACTCTGCTACCACGATACAGCTGAAGGCACGTGGGCGATTGTCCAAGATTTTATGGCACAAGCCGGATTCATCCCAGATACATCCGACTCCGCACTCTTCATAGATACTAGTCAAAAAACATACAATCAAACGCAAGGAGATCAAGTTAATCGCCGTGACCTCGTAATTAATTTTCGTAAACCTATGCCTGGAGAAATAACTGGCACCCTGACAATAACCGGAGATGAAGATTCAACGACTTTCTCCAATAAGGTCACTTTAGTCATCCGCGAGTATCTAAGCACACACCCAAGCTCAACGAAAGATCGGATCTACGATGAGGTCGTCTCCTGCATGGTTCGTTTAGGTCAAATGGAGGCGCATGACTTTGAGGCAGCACTTCGAAGGGTCGCAGAACCAGTGAGCGGCGGTACAACAAATGGTTCTGACCGGTGGTATCTGAAAGAGAGCGAACTCAATATTGTCGATCGCTCCGAGTCTGCGAAAGAAGATGCAGCCGCGGTTATCATAGGGGAATTCATTCGCAGTTACCTAGACAACCGGCCAGATGCCATTGGCGTCCATTACAGCGATATCTTTGAACACTTCATCTATGCGGTGAAAGATAAACCAAGAAGAAATCTCGCCGAATGGCTCCCAGACTACTTCTACATAAGCGAACAGGGCACGTATCGTCTTCCAGTAACAGAGGACGAAGAAGAGGTAAAACGTCAGGGTAGGGAGCGAGGAACGAACCGCCAGATCAAACGATACATTGCACTTCTTTCGCAGAGTGCAGCTATTCCACAGAGCGAGCGACCTGATAATGCAACGCTTGCCGGCTGGTTGAAACACTGCCGGCGTGCAGGCTTGTATGAGATGGGTATCACCCTGTATGAACGTGGCGGGATCGCTCTCGATCGATTGAGTGAAGCCCAACAGCTCGAAGCGGAAGAGGACTACCTGGTCTGCCGTAAGATGGCGGGTCGTTCCGGCCTGCAAGAGAGTAAAAACCGCAAACAGTCAACCCAGAGTGAGTTGGTATGAGCATGAATGTAAAATTCAAGGAGATCTTCACGGGTAAAGTGGTCAACAAGAAGTTAACGCTGAACACCGGCGTAGATGAGTTCCCAAGGTATGTGTTGGAGTACCTCATCGACAACTACTGTAACGAAGAAACCTTCGAGGAGGACATGAGCCTTGTCGTGCGGCGGCTCAAGGAGAACTATGTCCACGGAGCTGAGGCAGAGAAGATCCGGCATTTCATCCGGGAAAACAGGAAGCATTCGATCATTTCAAGTCTTGAAGTGCGTCTCGTGGAGACTGAAGACAAATACTGGGCGACAATTTCTGCGCTGAATGAGAACTATGTAAACATTCCAGAACCCATTATCCGTCAATACCCAATGCTCCTCTCCGGCGGGATGTGGGGAACAATCGATCTCACCTATGATGAAACCGAGATCCATAATAAGAAGATCCGCCCCTTCAAAGTAACCGATTTTACTCCTTTTCAGATAAGCATCATCAATATCGACGAGTATCTCGAGAAACGAAGCCTGTTCTCAACAAGTGAGTGGATTGATATTCTCGTGAACTCATGCGGTCTCGATCCCGATCGCCTGACCCGACGAGAAAAACTCCTCTACCTCTGTCGGTGCCTCCCGCTTGTTGAGTCCAACTTCAACCTCATCGAACTTGGCCCACGAGAAACCGGAAAGACATACCTATATCGGAATATTTCGTACTATGCGCAGGTGCTATCTGGCGGCAAGGCAACGCCTGCCCAACTCTTCATCAATCTGAACACAGGGCAGGTCGGGATGGTCGGCACCCGAGACGCCGTGGTATTTGATGAGATCGCACATACACAGTTCACCGATCCTTCCTCGTTCGTGAGCATAATGCAGGGTTACATGCAGGATGCAAAGTTCAACCGTGGAAAAAAGGAGATCCTAGCCTTTGGAAGTCTTGTCTTTGTCGGGAACATCGATGTTCAGGGAGGCCTGCCGCATGAGAAATACTACCAACTCTTTGAACCGCTCCCGGACTTCCTCCAGGTCATTGCGTTCCTTGACCGACTTCACTGCTATCTGCCCGGTTGGGAGATCCCAAAGTTATCACCCGATAGTTATGCAAAAGATTATGGGTTTATAACTGACTATTTCTGCGAAATAATGCACGAACTCCGCCGAACAACCCCTCTCGATCTAGTGAAATCGAGGTTTTCTTTGATTGATGCCGGGACCTCCGAGCGAGGGATATCAGGGAGAGATCAGCGGGCAGTGATGAAGACTCTCTCCGGTCTCATCAAACTGATCTACCCCGATGGAAAGGTCAGTGATGATGAGCTCAAAGAGATGCTCTCAATAGCATGTGAGATGCGCCAGAGAATTCGAGAGCAGTTGCAGAGGATGGCACCGGGAGAGTACGAACGAGTAAAGATAGGTGCAAAGATCCATACAACTGGTGAGATTGTCATTCCAACACTTCCCGATGCAAACCGGGAACAGCGGGTAACACTTCCTGAACATCCCTCGGTCGGGGAGGTAATTGGCCTTGCTGTAGCAGGAGAGCGAGGTGTCATTCTTCGTTTTGAGATGCAGGCCACAAAAGGGAGTGGAAAAATTGTCCCTCTCGGATCAATACAGAGGGTAATGAGAGAGAGTATCGAAGCCGCAGCTCAATACATCAAGGCGAATTACAAGGATCTCGATCTGCCTCTCGAATGGCGCGAGAATTTTGATGTTGCAGTTCTCGCCACATACATGGCAGTGCCAAAAGAAGGCCCTTCAGCAGGAATTACTATCGCCACTGGTATCGTATCCGCATTACGAGGAATACCAATTAGAAACGATGTCGCAATGACCGGGGAGATTACAATAATGGGACGAGTGCTCCCTGTTGGTGGCATTCGTGAAAAAATTCAGGCCGCATTCGACGCAAGTATCACGGAAGTGATTATACCTGAGGATAACATTGGTGAGGCCAACTCACTTCCGAGATATATTCTTGATACAGTTAAGGTCACCCCAGTTTCGACAATCCAGCAGGTGCTTGAGCATGCACTTAAAAGATCAGATGAGGCGGAGTAACCAACATTAAAAATTTTCAGATGCGAACTCCTTTTTTCAAGAAGGACTGAATGGAAACGACAATCTTTATGATCTACTTCATTCCATAATCCCATATGATGCATTGGATCGCCTCCTTGAACCGAGAGAACTGGGAGGTAGTCAAGAAAAAGCAGGTCTGGGGAGTACCCAAGCGAAATCATAACATCATGCAGCGAGTGAAACCCAGCGATACCATACTCATCTATGTTCGACAGGAGAAGGTTGGGAATGAAGTGCTTCCATCCGCAATCATGGGTGATTTGGAGGTAACATCAGAGCCATACGAAGAACATACACGCATCTTCGGCACTCCCCCGCAGATGGGTGATGAAATATTCCCCTATCGTGTCAAGGTGAAACCGATCCATACCTTCGATAAGCCTCTTGAATTCAAACCCCTCGTCCCAGACTTGAAGTTCATCACCAACAAGAAAATGTGGAGCGGACACCTCCGGATTGCGATGCGTGAGATACCCGAAGAGGACTATCAGTTCATCCTCAAGCGGGCCGGGCAGGAGGTCTGAATGGCGTCCGAGATCGTCGGCGTCACCTTCCCTATCCCGAAGAAGTACACCCCACGGTTCTTCAAGGATGGCAAGACCATCTTCATCAAGCCCGCCACCGTCTTCAAAGAACTCCGGAGCGGCATGAAACTCGTCTTCTACCAGTCCCACGAAGACACCGGCTACGTTGGGGAGGCGACGATCAGGCGGATCGTCGTCAACGAAGACCCCCTCGCGTTCTTCGAGACCTTCGGTGATGCGGTCTTCCTGACGCGGGAAGAGGTGAAGGATTACCTTGACTGGCAGGAGCACTGGAAAGGCCCAAGAGTGAGAAAGGACAGAGGGAAAAAGAAGCAGTGGATGGCGCTGGAACTCGAGGACATCCTAGAGTACAATACAGTGAAGAAACCCGAGCGGTTTGTTCCGGTCGGGGGAAAGTATTTGCGGGTGTGATCATAGGGGTATCTGAATCTTTCGCATAGATGGGGCGGAAATTCGCCAAGAAGGATCATTGGGGTTCGGCCCCGCCCCTGGGATCGGGGGAGAGGTCAATGATTATCTTCAGTACGTCCCGGCGTGCTACCTGCACATGCAGGTGGGAAGACCTCAAAGAGTCGGAGGTTGATAAAATAGCACGAATAGTATCTTTTCGAGAAAGCCTCTCCAAAACATCCTCTTTTCCGCCGCCTCATATCTTTGATTTAAGAAGGGTCAATTTTCAGGAGGTTTGTGTGGGGGGGATACCACCCGAAGCGAGATCGCTCATCACAGCAACGATGTGGGGCGCGAAGAGTGGGGGGAGGTCGCGTCCTCTTGCTCTCTCCCGCGATGGAAGTGGTGTCAGACCGGTGGCCACCACGCATCCCCAAGATGTGGAGGGGGCAGGGGGTCAGAGCGAGGGGCCGGGGGCGACCGGGATGGTGGGGACCGACCGGGGGTGTGGCGAGGGACCGGGCAGGCGACCTAGGCGATGACGGGGGCGGCCTCCCTGCAACCGTCCGCCGTGGATCGGGAGCCTGGAGCCGAGGACGGGTGAGGGCCCCGGGGCCGGGGGGCTCGTGGTGTGGGGACGGGCAGGGGCCTAGACGAGGGCAGGGGCTTGGCATCCCTTCCACCCTGGCCGTGGCTGAGGGCGAAGAGGAAGGTGAAGAGGAAGGTGAAGAGGAAGGTGAAGGCGAGGGCAGGGGCTTGGCATCCCTGCAGCCGTCCGCCGTAGATCGGGAGCCGGAAACCGAGGGGGTTGAGGAGGGGCCGGGGGGGCTCGTGGTGAGGGACGGGCAGGGGCCTCGTGGTTGAGGAGGGGCGGCCTAGGGATCCCGGCCCGGCCGCGGACGAGAGGCCGGGGAAAAACGTCCCCGTGGAGACGATATAGCAGAGGATCTCTGACGATAGGTAAGAGTTAGGTAGGGCGGAGGAGATCGCCCGCCAGATGGACAGGGGAGGGGTGGTTTTAGAGGCCAGTTGGTTAATCGGGGCGACTGCATGAGCAGGTTGGGGGGGCAGGGGCGGCCTCCCTGCAACCGCCCTGACCGTGGCTGAGGGGCAGCGGAAACCGATGAGGGTTGGAGGGCAGGGGGCGGCCCGCGTCTCCCGCGTGTCCCTGCGAGCCCCTGCAAACTCTTGACATCTGGGCTCCGCCACCGCCCAAAATACGAAACATTAAAATACATTAACAGAATATCCCCCAACCATGGTACTAGGCACAAAAATGGAGGGCAAAGACATCCCCACATTTGTGTGGAACGAGTCGTTATGTCCTAGCAAAACAGGTCGTTGTGATGGGTGCATTTTTGGCACTCCAACCGAATGTAATTTGTGGATGGAACAGCACGATTGGCGGAGTTTCTGACCGTCTTTCAGTGGCTCCTTTGATATATCTCCAAATTTCCACTGGAAAAATATGGATATATTACCTATTTCTCCATGTGACATCTGCAGTGCCCCGGATATTGACGTCTGGGACATTCCGTTTCCACCAGGCGCGTGCAGATAAAAGCGCGACGCCGACCATTATCGTAGCGATTACAGCGACCCAGAAACGGATCTCGTCAAGGTGGGTGTAAGGCGCGAACGAGGCATCGAGGAACGCGATTCGGAACAGGACAAGGGCAACAAATAGGTACAACCCGACAGATGCAATTGGATGACGCCAGGAGAAACGCTCAAATCTTCGGTATATTGTTGTAAGGGTTGACCGGTTCTGCTTCGGTTGCCGGTTATCCTTATGCCGGTCGTGAGGGCGATAACTGCGAGGCTGATACTCACCACGGTGCGAACTATGGGGATGCGAATAATGTTTCCTTTTACCCATAGGAAACACCTTATCGCTTCAATGCTTTAAACTGGCGATTTTAATCCCCAGATGACCTGTCTTTGATGAGTGAACACTAACTTTCACCTTTCGAGACATCCTGAAACGATGCCCCCGTTATCTGATATTGGGGAAGGCAGGGGAGAGGTGGTTTTTGAGAGGCATGGCGCCTTCTTCTTCCCTGAGATCAGTTCTCGTTTCGGTACACCGTTCCGTTTGCAATAGAGTAACCAGATCTTTCCATCCGGGCCAGATTGCGCTCAATTTGGTCGAGGCCGTGACCGCGACCCATGAACGACTCAAAGATTGCACTCACTCTCATCTTACCCCCTGCATCTTGGATCATGGCCTCGATCTCGCGCTCAAGGCCTCGATCCTTTTGACTCGTGCCCGAATACAGCCGGTCGATGTCGAACTGCCCGGTTTCGGCGTCGTAGGCGACGTCGCGGAGGCATGAATCCATTAGAGTCATAGCTACCCGAACGTCATCTGCAGACACCGTTTCGCTGAGCCGCATCCGAGCTGCCCCCTCAGCCAGCCGGATCACCCCCTCTTCCTGCCTAGGAGTGATCGGCAGGGGGGCCCCCTTCCGTTGCGCCCCACTTCGCATACCGAGGTAGAAGGCATGGATAGCCTCCTCTGCCGCGTCCGTGAGAACCGGGTTGAGATCCCTTCCCATTTTGACCCACTTGCGGAGGAGCTCCGGAGGGATCACATCCACATTCGCGTCTGCTGCCTGCTGCCGGTGGTTGCCAAGGATGTGTCGTGATAGTCTCGCATCGGCCTCTTGGTCAGCCACATCCTGCAGGACGAAAATGAGGTCGAATCGCGAGAGGAGCGACGGTGGCATGTTGATCTGTTCCGCGAGAGGAACGAACATATCAAATCTCCCTTTTTTCGGGTTCGCTGCTCCGAGGAGGGCGCACCGAGACCGGAGGGTGGCGGTTATCCCGGCCTTGGCCAAGCTCACAGACTGTTGCTCCATCGCCTCATGCAGGCCGGAGCGGTCAGTGTCGCTCATTTTGTCGAGCTCGTCCACTGCAGCCATCCCAGTATCCGCGAGCACTAGGGCCCCGGCTTCGAGCATCCAGCGACCATCAGAGAAGTCGTCCTTAACAGCCGCGGCGGTCAAACCCGCCTTGGTTGTTCCCTGCCCCGAAGTGTAGATTCCTCTGGGGGCGACTTTCACGGCGTACCTAAGGAGAACCGATTTCGCAATTCCTGGATCTCCAACCAGAAGAACATGTACGTCCCCTCTACGAGGGGTTCCGTCCAACATCGTCTTCCGTACCCCTCCGAAAAGTTGAAGTGCGACCGCCCGCTTCACGCGCTCATGTCCATACACCGAGGGGCTTATCGACCGCCCCACGAAGTCACATACGTTCGGCTGTGCGGCCAGTTCCCGGATCTTCCGCTCGTCCGCCTCATCGATCCGTACCTCCTCAAACGATGTCTCCTCCGTCCTGATTGAGAAGCATTCCAGATAGTATTTAAAATCCGGGAGATTTTGAACTCCTGCCCTTTCCTGTTGGGTCCGGAGTACCCCGGTTATCCTAACCCGGTCACCAGGCTGAACCGCCCCAACGACGTCCCCGACCACATCCACATCGATGGCCTGTGGTTGAGACGAGGCCCCCTCTGGGTTCTCAGCTAGTTGTAGCCGTTGGTAGTCAATGAACGATGACCTCTCTTTTATGAGGTCCATTCGCGCCTTCCGCTCGCACCGGGGGCAAACATCGGGCTCCTCGGCCTGGCGCCGACCCTGTGGGATCGGGTCGGTGAGGGCTCCACAGGAGCGGCACCGATATACTGCCCGGGTCATATGGGCGATGGGCTGCGTGGCTCTCCGGATGATGCCATCGAGTGAGACCAGTGTGTTGACGCGCCCCGACCGGATCCGGCCTATAGGGATGGTGTAGTTGTGGTTCGCGGGCCGGACCTCTATGATGGAGGGATCTATCCGGCCGGTGCTGACCTCGTACTGGCATTTCTGAACTAAGGCGTCCCGGATATACCCGATGCTCCGATCTGGAGTCTCCTCCAGTTCCCTGAGCAGGGTCAGGCCAAGGGCTCCGGAGCGAACCAGCCGGTCAGTGTCGATGGGGAACGAGCGCTGGTGCGGCCACAAGCGCTTCAACTCAGCCAGCTCGATCGCGAACTTCCTGGTTATGATCCCTGCCCAATCGCTGACGCGATCAGTGATGGTCGCTGTGGGCTCTGTCATGCTGACCCCCTCATAGCGACTAGGTGATCTACGAGCCACTGAGCGGGATCCGCACCGGGAGGCATCGACAGGCCGTTCCGGGCCACCAGATCCTCTGCCACCGTCGCAGCCGCGTCTCCGAGATCATCAGTCTCAAGGGACGCCCGCAGTGCTGAGAGAGTCTGATCTGAGAGAGAGTTTAGTGCGGCGTCGAATTGACACTTAGCCGTTGCAATGGCCTCATACGTTGCCGCCCGTTCCTGCTGGCGCCGTGCCTCGTTTTGTCGCTCGGCTACCTGTTGTTTTCGAGCCTCCTCAAGCGCTTCGACCCGAGTAATGTACTCGGTGAGCTCCTCGAGTTCCAAGGTGAGCTCGTCCCGCCGTGACCGTAGGGTCGCGAGCAGGGCGATTTCCAGATCAGGCGAGAGCGAATCATGCCCGGCGATACCGGCTGCAGTGCAGATTGCCTGGACCACGCCCCGTACGGCCGCCTCGCTCAGGTTCACGCCGAGGGCACGCCCAACAACCCTGAGATCCTCTGGGTATCGAGCTTGAAGGACGGCTGACTTGCCTGTAGCCATCACCACCACCCCCCATCGAAAAGAGGTAGTGCGGATCTTATTGTAGCTACATGCATGTAGCTACAAGAGATCTCGTCTCTATACAATACAGGGAGCCTGAGTTCTCCTATATATTCTCTCCTAAAACCCCCGCTCAAATCCCTCGCTACTGCCCCCGTTGCTCCACCAATCTGAGTCAACGAGTCTCTGATACTGTAGCTACAGTAGCTACAGCAGAGCAGGGCCATAATCACGTAGCTACAGTAGCTACATAGACAGGTGAGGGGGATCATGCCGCCACCCCCCGCGCCGCCGCCTGCCGGTGGGCCTGGTCGAAGAACTCTCGCAGCGCCCAGAAAACGCATTTTCGCTCGGCCTGGCAGCCGAACCGTCGCCCGGCCCGCCAGAGATCCGTCGCGGCCCGGTCGAGGGGGCCCTCGAACGTCCGCTCGTCCCCGGTCGCTGGCAGGACGACCTCGATCTCGACCCCCTGCCGCCCGGCGGCGATCGCAACCAGGGCGTATGGGCTGATCTGTTCTCGCGGCCCGGTGCCGACCGTCCGCCAGAGCCCCGGCGTCCCCGCGTCGGCCCGGGGATCGGACAGATACCGGACCAAGGCTCGCCCGACCCGCGCGTCGACCCAGCGCGGTTCGGTTGACGAAAACTTTATGCCGTTTGCGGTTCCAGTTGTAGCTACCAGTGTCGTTCGATGGGTGCTGGCAGCGATCCGAATTTTGGCCTGCCCCGTGGCGGGGGCGGGCACCCTACATTCCATGATAATTCCTCCTATTTCCTCGTTAAATCTGTTCTAATATCTGTACAACCCCTGGGAGCCCGCGCTCGGTCAGGAACCGGTCTAATTCTGCCGGATCGATCCGGTACTGGCAACCGACCCGCCCGGCCCGCAGGCGTCCCGATCTGATCTCGGCCAGGACGCGCCCATACGGCAGGCCAACAACCGCCGCAACGTCGTGGGCGTCGAGCAGTGGCCTGCAAATTGCGAGCACCGGAATTTCAGTTCGTAGTCCCGTTTCTGCGTTCGTAATATCACCCTCGTGGGGTGATTTTTAATCAGTTGCAGAGATTATAAAATTAACCTATTGAAAAACATCGCTATGATGTCTATTTATGATTTAGATCGATAATTTGCCGCAGTTTCAACAGACAACTCTCTATTATAATATATAAAAATATCTGGACACCATATAAAGCGAGAGTATATTTTCTGCACATGCAGGTATGTAAAATATAGTAGATTTAGAAATACCCTATCGGTAACTATCTGAGGTAAAATAAAGTCCATTATAGCAATCAAAACTATCAAAGAGGCTGGAGGGTTGGGTAGAGAAATTGGTATAAATTAGATTCGGCCAGCCTGCCTCAACTGATCCCAGAGACCCTGCCCCTCCCCGATCTTCTCAAGGAGATCTACGATCCCCCCAAGAGTTGCCCGCATCCCAGCAACCTCATCCTCGAGCGCCGCCGTCCGATCCGCAGCTGCTCGGAGGGTGGCGATCTCCTCTTCGAGCTTTAAGTTCTTGGCCACAATTCTCTCAACGATTACACTTTGATCAGCCATCCGAGTCCTAAACTCGCTCTGAACCTCCTTATAGTCCTTGGGTGCCATTATGGTTAGTTGAGCCTCGGCCTTGAGAAACTCCTCGGCCAGCTGCGCTTTGGTGTATCGTCTGTAAGCGCCAGTCAGATAGCCAGAATGACCAGCGAGGGTTTCTGGGACCTCCTTTGAAATGACCAGACTCGTTTGAGATAGGAAAAATTTCCTGAGCTGGTGGATATGGAGTTGCGACCTGTTAGTTGTTTTATCATACGAGAGTAATCTTGCCTTCTTTAGTGCGTTCAGCCAAAATTCATTGACTACCTGTTTCGTGAACGGAAATAAGCGCATGTCATCAAGCGGCCGCTCTTTGGCCCGCCCCTTGGCTACTAATCCAGCATTGCGGTTTTGGGCCGAAAGCATATACTGATCCCTGACAGCCAGCCATTCAACCAGAGCCTGCCGAGCCTCCTCTGTGAGGAACGAGAATCTCGCTTGACCGTTTTTCGTGTACTCCCCACGGATCGTAATCTCTGCCGGGGTTGTATCTAGATCTACATCGTCTATTTGGATCTGGGCTGCCTCGCCCCTCCGCATCCCTGTTGTCGCCAAGAAAAGTACGAAGGCCTTGCCCTTCAGATCGAGGTGGTGGAGGATCTTCCTGAGGGTCTCATGATCCATATCGCGCTCAATAGTTCGAGTTCCGCCCTTGGGGAGTTTGAGCCTGATCCTCTTCCACTCGCGATCTGTGATCTCTCTTCCTTGGATCGCGAGGAACTCGCGCAGGGCGTTCATATAATTATTCGCCGTGTTTGGAGGACTATCGTGTAGACTCGCGGCAAAAACCATCAGATCCTGGATCTGATCCCTTCCCTCCCCAAAGTATTGATCTAATAGTATCTCATATGCTTCGCGCTCCTTTTTCGTCACGTGGCCGGTGGCGCGCTGTTTCCCGTATAGATGGTCTAAAAATGCGTAAAGCCCTGCGATATTGACTCTCCTCGTGTTGGCGTTCCCGAACGTGGCCGCCCAGTCTGCGATCCGTCCCATGATCCTTGTTATGGCGTCCCCTCGTAATAATGATGTGGGTAAAAATCACAGTTGTCAGTGTCTTATGGGGGCACAACTTCCGGCCCGAGTACCGCCGGCTCCGGGTGCTCAAGGAGCGGTTTCCCGCGGTCCCGGTCATCGCCCTGACCGCGACCGCCATCCCCGCCGTCCGGGACGACATCGCGGCCGAG
>Ga0208041_1000597_pt1 | contig 32599 bp, 26 predicted proteins | sample AD_SCU002_MetaG_FD_184453 | JGI IMG/M metagenome (GOLD analysis project Ga0208041, IMG submission 184453) | Active sludge microbial communities of municipal wastewater-treating anaerobic digesters from China - AD_SCU002_MetaG (SPAdes) (version 2) | ecosystem: Engineered > Bioreactor > Anaerobic...
GGAGATGATGGGTATATAAATTTAATTAAAACAGAACCAATTAAAAGAGGGGTACTTATTTTTGATAAAAACATTGATGATTTTATATTAAAGCAATAAAAATATATCTTACTTAACTTCGCTTTTGCCAGCTATTAGTTATCCACCTCCTTCTCATCCGCATTGGGAAATGATTTGCAATAAAACAAGCAAGCAGGGGAGGAAGAAGGGTTTACACTGTTTGAGTGAGCGATAACGAGCGAGTTTGTAAACCCCAAGAGGTGATTGTGTAGTTTTATCAAATCATTTCCCCAGCGGAGACTTTTCTTTTGTTACTTTTCTTTGTGTGGTTGACAAAGAAAAGTAAATTATATAAAAATTTATTTAAAAATATTTATTAATTTTACCTAACAAAATTTATAAATGAAAATCTATTACCACTCCGACCATCTCGGCTCCGCCTCCTTCGTAACTGATGCAGATGGTGCAGTAGTGCAGCATTTGCAGTATCTCCCCTACGGCGATCTATTTATCTCCCAGTAAAACTACTAGTTTTCTTTTAACACATCTTTAGATGTGTCCCATCCGCATTGGGAAATGATTTGCAAATATGATTATTGTAGGGGCAATTCGCGAATTGCCCAAATGAGGATAGAGGTGATTGCGTAGTTTTATCAAATCATTTCCCCAGCGTCATTATCTTTTTATATAATTATAAAAAAATTAATATTAAATGTTGTCTGCCAATTCTGGTGGAGGGTTATGTCTTTGACGCATTTGCATTACAAATTTTAATTCCCATTTCCTAGATTTATAATAACTATACGTTAATATTACTCCTACAAACCAACCAATGGGTATTCCTAACCATATGCCTAAGGTTCCTAAATGTTTAGAAAGCATATAAGAAAATGGAATACGTACTATCCATATAGCTGCTAATGTTATTAGCATGCTTATCATAGTATCGCCGCTACCTCTGAATACTGACTGATAAGCAAACATCACTGCATATAATACATAAAAATAATTTAGTACCCTCAAATATTCACTACCAATATTAATCACATTTATATCTTTAGTAAAAATAATCATTATGGATTTACTAAAAATAATTATCAATATAGAAATAATAATCGTCATGCTGACAGTCATACGTAGAGTTTCTTTTAAGCCATTTTTGATTCTTTTAAATTCTAAAGCTCCAGCATTTTGTGCTACAAAATTAGCTAATGCTGATGAGAAAATGAATGCAGGTATTCCAGCTATAGCATCTATCCTAGTAGCTACTGAGTAGCCAGCAATAGCATCTGTACCAAATGAAGCTACTAAGCTCATTAAAACTACTGCATTAATGGCTATTACAAATTGTTGTATACCACTGGGCAAGCTTATTTTCATTATATATTTAAAAATATCTTTATAAAATTTCATTTCTTTTATCTTTATTGAGATAAAGGGATGCTTCTTATTGATATAAACTATCATCAATATCAAAGCTAATATCTGGCCTATTACACTCGCCCAAGCAGTAGATGTTAATCCTAAATGTAATTTAGCTACAAAAACGTAATTTAAAATGAAATTTACAATAATACTAAAAATCAAAAAATATAACGGTGTCACAGAATCACCTACTCCCCTTAGAACTGCATTAGTAGCGTTAAAAGGAAAAGCAAATAAAAAACCTAAACAAAATACATTGAAATATGATGTAGCTTGAGATAATATCTCTGGTTGTGCTCCCAATAGTTGCAATAAATATTTGCCAGTAGCTATAGAAAAGGTAGTCATTATTACAGCGAAAATCACTAATACTATGTAGCTCGTGCTGATAGATTTTTTCAAATTATCATATTGCTTACTACCATAATATTGTCCGATTACTATAGATAATCCAATTGTAAAACCTATTATTAAAGAAATAACTGCAAATATTAGTGGGAATGATATTCCTACTGCTGCTAATGCTTCTTTTCCCAAATAATTACCTACTATTATACTATTAATTAGTGAATATATATTTTGTAAAACACTACCTAATATTAATGGCACTGCATATTTGATAATAGTTTTACGTTCATCTCCTTTTGTTAAATCTAACATTTTAGCCATATTTCAAAGTTTTAATTAGTTAATTTTTTTTTAAATTTTTTAATATACCAAAATTATGCTACTACGATATTGTTATATTTATTCATTGCTCTATCTATACCTTCAAATGCCCAAGTATAAATAGCATCAGAAGCTACGGGAAAAACTTTGGTTATCTTTTCCCATTGATCTTTGGGCCATTTTTCTAAAACATAATCTATTTGTTGTCCTGGCAAAAAATCATTATCTATACCTATACGCATACGAGGTATTTGTTCAGTTTTCAAAGTTTCTATAATATTTCCTAGTCCTTTGTGGGTGCCAGCACTTCCTTTAGCTTTTATTCTAATTTTACCTAATGGCAGTTCTAAATCGTCATAAATAACTATAATATTTGATAAAGGTATTTCGAGCATTTTTAACCAATAATTTACTGCTTTGCCACTGAGATTCATATACGTAGTAGGTTTTATGCAAATAAATAGTTTATTTTTAATTTTCACATCTGCTCTGAGAGCATATCTATCCTGCTTAAAACTGGAGGAATATTTCTCTACAAAATAATCTAAAACATCAAAACCTACATTATGTCTAGAATGTTCATATTCATAGCCAATATTACCAAGTCCAACGACTAAATATGTATTATCTGCCATTATAAATCAATCGAAATTTTTTGTCTCAACTAATTTCCCATTTTCATCATAAAAATACCATTTACCATATGGTTTGCCATCTTTGTAAGCACCTTTAATGCGAAGGTTACCATTTTCATAATAAGTTGCACTTTTGCCTATTCTTGTCCCATTTTCATATTTGCCTTCAGACCATAATTTACCATTAGGATGATAATATTTCCACTCACCATGACGCAATTCATTATTTAGACCTCCCGTATATTGTAGCTTCCCATTAGGATAGTATTCCTCTATTTTTACTTTATTATTATCTTTATCATAGTAATAAACAACCTTTGGGTTGCCATCTGGATAAGATTCTTCTATTACTTTTTTTAATTCTTGTTTACAACTAGTAAAAACTGTAAAAGTAAATAAAATGAAAAAAATTTTTGTGATATTTCTCATTTTTTAAGTCGTTTATTTAAAACTGTTAAAACATCATTAGTTATATCTAAACTAGGGTTAGCATAAAATATGGCTCCTTCATTAGAATATCCTAATACATAATCAAAGCTATTCTCAGGAAGTACATTTTTAACAGCACTTTTTATACTATCTAATATTTCGGTTTGCATAGACATTTGCAATTGCTGAATTTGAGCATCATATTGATCTCGTAGCGTTACTAGCTGTTGTTGTTCATTCATCAATTGTTGTTCACGTCTATTAGCTTCATCTTTAGTAATAATTTTCCCTGTTTGCATATCATTTTGGTATGCTTGCATATTTTTTTGTAAGCTATTTTGCTTATTCATCAAATCTGTTTCTAATGTAGTTATCTGTCTTTGCAATCTATTCTGTAGAGTATCTACTAATGGATATTTAGACATGATAGTATCCACATTAATATGAGCTATTTTACCAGTAGTGGCTGTAGCAATTGTTGATTTTGGAGATTTTTTTATTGGTACAAATTGTAATATTATTAATGCTATCACTAGAATAGAAAGTATTAATTGCCACAGAAAGTTGCAATTGCGATTATTTTTACATTTTTTAGTTGATTGAGTTTCTTGATTTTCAATAGGAGCAGAAAAATTATTATCTGGCTCATTATTACTATTGTTATTAATTAAATTTTGTTCTTCTTCCATAATTTTATTTTTTTAATAATGTTAATAGAGATTAATTACCCATTTCTGAGATAAATTTGATGCGCATTAGGCGAATTTCTTCTTCAGTATATTCGTTTTCACCAAGTTCTTCTAAAGCTTGCTGAATGTCATCTGTGCTAGCAGTTCTGAAATAATCATAAATTTCTTCTTGATGATAAGGATCTATGACGTCATCGATGAAATAATCTATATCGATACGTATGCCACTAGCAACGATTTTATCTATTTGATCGAGTAGTTCATCAAAAGATAAATTTTTGGCATTAGCAATTTCATCGAGAGGGATTTTGCGGTCGATGCTTTGAATAATAAATATTTTAAGACTAGAAGCGTTAGCAGATGATCTAATGATAATATCATTAGGACGTTCTATTTCATTCTCGTCTACATATTGCTTTATCAGATCTACAAAAGGCTGACCATACTTTTGGGCTTTTCCTACACCTACACCAGTGATATTTTGCAATTCATCCAGTGTAATAGGATATTGTATAGTCATTTCCTCTAATGAGGGATCTTGAAAGATGACAAATGGTGGTAGATTATTTTGTTTTGCTATTTGATTGCGAAGATCTTTAAGCATTTTGAGCAATATCATATCAGCACCAGAGCCACCTTTCATTTTCATTTCATCATCTAATTCCTCATTGTCATTAGAAAAATCTCTATCTCTTGTAAGCATAATACTTTTCGGGTTTGTTAAAAATTCTCTTCCTTTTTCTGTTATTTTTAAGACACCATAATTATTGATATCTTTTTTTAAAAAATTCAAAATTAATATTTGTCTAATAATTGAATTCCAAAATTTTTCGTCGTTTTCTGCACCAGCACTATAACTTTCTAGTTTTTCAGCTTTGAAATGTTTCAATGAAGCTTTATCTTTGTCGTTACCAAGAAGGATTTTAACAATCATTTTAGCTTTATACTGTTCTTTTGTCTCATCAATAGCTTTTAAAACAGTTAAAATTTCTTTTTTAGCATCAAACTGTGTTTTAGGATAGATACAATTATCGCAGCTATGACAATTATCTTCTTTGTAATCTTCTCCGAAATAGTGTAAAAGCAATTTTCTTCTACAAATAGTACTCTCTGCATAAGAAATAGTCTCATACATTATCAAGTCAGAAATTTCTTTTTCAGCAACGCCACGATTATTTTGCTCCATTTTATCAAACTTAATCAGATCATCTTCATTATAAAAAGCTATGCAATCACCTTCGCCACCATCTCTACCAGCTCGTCCCGTCTCTTGATAATATGCTTCTAGGCTTTTGGGCATGTCATAATGAATAATGTATCTGACATCTGGTTTGTCAATTCCCATGCCAAAAGCTATTGTAGCAACTATAATGTCTATATCTTGTCTCAGAAATAAATCTTGTGTTTGTCGTCTCACAGCTCCACTCAAGCCAGCATGATATGGTAATGCTTTGAAACCATTAGCTTGCAACAATTCTGCAATTTTTTCAGTTGTTTTTCTCATCATGCAATAAATTATGCCACTTTTACCTTCCCTTTCTCTCACTAATTGTATCAATTCTTTATTAATATTTTTAGTTTTAGGTCTCACCTCATAATACAGATTTGGTCTATTAAAACTAGAAATAAAGATATTTGGATTTTTTAATTTTAAATTTTTGATAATATCTTCTTGCACTTTAGGAGTAGCGGTAGCAGTAAGAGAAATTACAGGCACATTTTGGCCTATGGTATCTATCATTGGTCTGATCATTCGATATTCTGGTCTAAAATCATGCCCCCATTCAGATATACAATGTGCTTCATCAATAGCAAAAAAAGATATTTGCAAATTTTTGAAAAATTCTGTATAAGATTCTTTTTTTAATGATTCTGGAGCTATAAAAAGCATTTTAGTTTTACCATTTGAGAGATCTTCGAATATTTGTTTTAGCTCTCTACGTGGCAAAGTACTATTTAACATATGTGCTATTTTGTCATCTGCATAAATATTTCTGATAATATCTACTTGATTTTTCATTAATGCTAATAAAGGAGAAATAATTATTGCTGTTCCATCACATAATAAAGCTGGTAATTGATATGTAAGAGATTTACCTCCACCAGTAGGCATCACCACAAAAGTATCGTTACCATTTAGCAAACTATTAATGATCTCTTCCTGATATAGTTTGAAATTATCATAACCGAATACTGTTTTTAGTACATGATAGATGTCTTCTCTTGTTATATTCTTTACTCCGATAGTTTCGCTTTCCATTACAAACACGTTTTTTTTCTTTGTTTTTTGTAAAGTTATTAACTTTTTTACAAATAAAAAATATTTATGTTATTTTAGACTATTATAAAAGTTTTTTTGTTAAGCTCTTATATATCATTGATAATAATATTTTTTATGTATACAAATTTATAAAAAATTTTTATATAATATTTTTTCTTTTTTATAATTATTAAAAGTCGTTTTATAATGAAAATTTCATTTTTAGATATATAAGTTTATAAATATAATAACTTACCAAATTTTAACTTATATTTGTAAAAAAACTATGAAAAAAATTATTTTCTTTGTTTTAATGATGATAATTATGAATATAATTAATGCACAACAGTTGCAATATCCTAAAACTAAAAAAGTAGATATTGTAGAAAATTATCACGGCACGATGGTAGCTGATCCGTATCGATGGTTAGAGGACGAGAACAGTCCTGAAACAAAACAGTGGATACAAGAACAAAATAAACTCACATTCTCATATTTAGAAAAAATTCCTTTTAGAGATAAACTGAGAAAATATTATGAAGAAATATGGAATTTCGAACGTATGGGCACACCATCAGAGAGACAAGATAAAATTTATTATTTCAAAAACACAGGTTTGCAAAATCAAAGTGTTTTCTACCAAAAAGATGTTAAAACTGGCGTAGAACGTGTAATTTTAGACCCTAATCAATGGGATGCTAAGGGTACGACTGCATTAAGTGCCTTATCTTTTTCTCATGACAATAAATATTTAGCTTATGGCATTTCTAAAGCTGGCAGCGATTGGGTAGAAATTTTTGTTTTTGACATGAAGGCAATGCGATTGCTACCAGATCATATTAAATGGGCTAAATTTACTGATATTGCTTGGTATAAAGATGGGTTCTTTTATAGTGGTTATGAAATTAAAGACTCCTCTAAAGCTCTAACAGCAAAAAACGAATATCATAAAGTTTATTACCACAAGTTAGGTACTACTCATCAAAAAGATAAATTAATATATGAAAATAATGATTATCCTCTTAGAAATTATGCTATACAAACAGATAAAGATGAAAAATATGCTTTTTTATATGAAACTGAGGCTACTAGTGGTCTGCAATTATATGTGTCTAAATTACCAATTAAAAAAAATAGTTTTCAATTATTATTTAGTGGTTTCGAAAATGATTATGCTTTAGTAGATATTATCGACAATGTAGCTTATTTTATGACTAATGATAGTGCTCCTAATTATAAATTGATCAAAGTAGTTTTAGATAAACAACCATTCACAATAGAAACAGTTATTAATGAGAGCAAAGATGTGCTAAATGGGATATCTGCTACTAAAGACTATTGGGTTATTCACTATCAACAAGATGTGAAAAGTAAACTGTATTTAGCAGATAAAACTGGTAAAATATTAAATGAAATTAAACTGCCAGCGATAGGGACAATTACAGATATTAGTACATATTTTGAGCATAACAATGTTTATTTTACTTTTACTTCATATATTTATCCACCTACGATTTTTCAATATAATGCAGATACTAAAACGCTAACAGAATTTTTCAAAACATCATTGAAATTTAATCCTGATGATTATATCACTGAGCAAGTATTTTACACTTCAAAAGATGGTACACAAATTCCAATGTTTATTACTCATAAAAAAGATATTAAATTGGATGGGAATAATCCCACATTGCTATATGGATATGGTGGCTTTAATATCAGTGTATTACCAACATTTAGCATAAAGGTAATTCCATTTTTAGAAAAAGGTGGTATATATGCTGTGCCTAATATACGTGGTGGTGGAGAATATGGCAAAAAATGGCACGAAGCAGGTATAAAAGAACGAAAACAAAATGTTTTTGATGATTTCATTGCTGCTGCAGAATATTTAATCTCTCATAACTATACTTCTCCATCTAAATTAGCTATAAATGGTGGCTCTAATGGTGGCTTATTAGTAGGTGCAGTGATGACTCAGAGACCAGATTTATTTAAAGTAGCTCTGCCTGCTGTAGGCGTAATGGACATGCTACGTTATCATAAATTCACAATTGGCTGGGCATGGGTAGGTGACTATGGTAGCAGCGATAATCCTGAAGATTTTAAATATTTATATGCTTACTCTCCACTTCATAATATTCGTGAAGGTGTAGAATATCCTGCTACTTTGGTAACTACTGCTGATCATGATGATAGAGTAGTGCCTGCTCATTCATTTAAATTTATTGCTACTCTACAAGAAAAACAAACCGGTAATAATCCTGTTTTGATAAGAATAGAAACTGAAGCAGGTCATGGTGGTGGCAAGCCAATGTCTAAAATAATAGATGAGGTAACCGATGTTTTTGCTTTTATGATGTATAATCTTGGTGTAGATTTTTGATATCATATTTATTTTTTTTGATATGAGAAATTGGATTATTTATATAATTTCTATAATTTTAGCATGTGCTATAGCATATTTTCAACGAATTACTGGACCTACATACCCAGTAAGTGGCAAAGTGTATTATAAAGGAAATGAAATCAAATATGAGCTCCCACGAAGTGCAGAGACTAAAAATAATGCTGAGATAGTGATAGAAGTAGGAGATACTACAGCTAATGGACTTTTGATTTACAAAAGATTCAAAAGTAATGATGATTGGCAACTACAAACTATGAAATACGAAAATGGCAAATTGATAGGTTCACTACCACAATTGCCCGCAGCTGGCAAAATGATTTATGAGGTTGTACTAAAGGATCATGATAAACAAGTAATTTTAAATAATAAAGGAAAACATGTGATATTGAGATACAAAGATCCTGTACCAGCATATGTTTTGATACCTCATGTGTTGTTAATGTTTTTATCAATATTTTTTGCAATAGGGTCGATATTTTTTGTAATTTTTAATAGAGATAAACAGTTGCACAATTTTGTTTATGGAGCTTTTATTTCTATTTTACTTGGTGGAATGATATTAGGGGCGATAGTGCAGAAATATGCTTTTGGTGCATTCTGGACAGGCTGGCCTGTAGGCAATGATCTCACTGATACTAAAACGCTCATATCACTGATATTTTGGATTATAGCTATTTGGCAAATGAAAAAAAATAAAGCTCATTACAAAACTTGGATAATTGTGGCAGCTGCTATACAAATTTTAATTTATTTCATACCTCATAGTTTACTAGGTAGTGAGTTAGATTTTACTGAAATAGAATAATAATTAGTCATAATAATTCATTAAATTTGTAAAATAATTTTAAAATATAAAAATGACTAAACCATGGTCTATATCAACAACTATTAGAAATCCTGAGAGATTAAGAGATTTTCTAATGGTGTTGAAAACTTTGGAAGGGCAAGAGTTTGATAAAAAAAATCAAATAGTTTATCAAATTCTTTTAATAAAAGAAAAGATATATAAACCAACAAATATTCCTGACAAATATTTGGATTATTATAATAATCCAGAAAGTAAATTAAGTTTCGAAATAGCTAATGAAATATTTGATTTGCAGAAATACAAAGATCCTCCAATGCGAGGTAGACAATCTGTTAATCCATTAAATAAATTGGGATTTTCAATTGCTAGGCAAGGGTATGGTAAAATTAAAATAACTGAATTAGGAAATATTTTTTTACAAGAAAATTATGATTTAAGCTATATATTTTTTAAAAGTTTATTAAAATTACAATTTCCTAATCCATGGAGTGCTGATTTTTCTGAAAAAGATGGTTTTAATATAATGCCATTTATAGCAATAATTAAGCTTTTGAAAAAGATAAATGAAAGATCTGAAAATAATGGACTAACAAGACATGAGTTTTGTATTTTTATTCCAACATTAAAAAACTATGATCAAATAGATGAATATGTAGATAATATTTTAAATTATAGGAAATCAAAGAATAAAAAAATATTTATAGAAAATTTTGTTAAGAAATTTTATCAAATAGATAATATTGAAGACAAAAAAATAAATAATTTATATGATTATGGTGATAATATAATGAGATATTTTAGACTTACTAAATATTTTAAACTTTCGATCAGCAATCCATTAGGCACTAACTGGACTATAGATATAGAAAAATCTAGAATAGAAGAAATAAATCAATTATTACTAATGTATGATGGAAGTGCTATTAAGTTTTCTAATACAGAAGATTATTTAAATTATATAGCTGACATATCATTACCTAAATTGCCTTGGGAAAATATAGAAAATTTAAACAAAATATTTATATCTCTAAAGAATGAGACGCAAGATTTAATAAATAATAATAATATACAAATTCTACTAGAGGAAGAGCAGTTATTAAATATTGACACTAAAAATATAAATGTTAAATTACTCGAAGATGCAATATCTCAAATACGAAATTTGAATTTAAAAATAAAAGAAAAAATTAGAAAAAATGATTTACTTAATAATATTTCATATATAAAAAAACTAATACAAATTTTACAAGATGAAAAAAATTTAAGAAAATATTCTCCGGAACAATTTGAAAAATTAATAACTGAATCATTTAAAATTATAAATGATGAAATATTAATTAAACCCAATTATCCTGTTGATGATGATGGGGAGCCTATAAATCATTCACCCAAAGATAAAGCTGATATAGAGTGTTATTATAAAAATTTTAGAGCTATTTGTGAGGTTACATTAAATACTTCAAAATTACAATGGGTTTTGGAAGGTCAACCTATAATGAGGCATTTAAGAGATTTTGAGAATAAAAATAAAAATTATATTGTTTTTTGTATTTTTATTGCTCCTAAAGTAAATGTAGATACTTATTCTCAGTTTTGGTTATCAGTAAAATATGAATATGACGGTAAACCACAAAAAATAGTACCAATGACAACATACCAATTTTCGTTTTTACTTAAAGCATTGATTGAGTTATTAAAATATAATAAAAGATTTACTCATATTGAATTATATAATATTTACAATTCAATAATTAATAAAACAAATGAAATTAATGGTTTTTCTAAATGGGCAGAGCAGATAGAGATAATTTTAAATGATTGGTTTGAAAATATAATAAAAATTCATGAAATTAAATAATATTTATTTAGGAGATTGCATATTATTAATGAAAAGTGAAATTCCAGATAGTAGCATTGATTTGGTATATGCTGATCCACCATATAATCTATCTGGCAAATCTTTAAATTTAAAAAATAATAATACTGGCGGTCCTTTTTATGAAATGAATGAAGATTGGGATAAAATGAATTATGATATATATTTAACATTTACACATAATTGGATTAGTGAAGTATATAGAATATTAAAACCTAATGGAAGTTTATATATATCATGTACTTATCATAATATTGCTGAAATAATCATAAATGCTAAAAATAACGGTTTTAATTTGAATAATATTTTATCATGGTATAAAATAAATGCTATGCCAAATATTACTAAAAGAACATTTACTCACTCTACTGAATATGTTTGTTGGTTTGTCAAAGGTAAAAATTGGAAATTTAATTATGAAAAAATTAAAGAATTTAATCCTCATAAAACTAAAGATGGAAAATCTAAACAAATGAGAGATTTTTTAGATTTTATAGATATGCCTATTCTACAAGGCAAAGAAAGAATTAAGGCTGAAAATGGTAGAGCTATTCATCCAAACCAGAAACCAGAAAAATTAATTGAATTAATAATATTGGCTTCATCAGATGAAAATGATATAGTTCTAGATCCTTTTTTTGGTACTGGCACTACAGGAATTGTAGCTAAAACATTAAATAGAAATTGGATAGGTATCGAAATTAATGAGAAATATTACCAAATAGCATTTAATAGAATTTTTAAAGAAAATAAGTAAAAAATATGCAAAAAATAAATTTAATTTATGGTGACGCTATTGAAATTTTAAATAAAATAGATTCTAATAGTATTGATCTTATTTTTGCTGATCCTCCTTATAATTTATCTGGAGAAAATTATCAAACATGTAAAAGTGGTAAAATGTCTAAATGTAATAAAGGAGACTGGGATCAAATAGAAAATATTGATCTATTTAATGAAACATGGATTAGTGAATGTATAAGAGTTCTCAAAGATGATGGAACTATCTGGATTTCTGGCACTTTACATAATCATCCTTCTATTGGTAAAATATTAAAACAGTTAAATCTATGGATAATTAATGATATTATTTGGTATAAACCTAATGCAGCACCACTATTACAAAAAAATCGATTTACACCTTCGACAGAATTAATTTGGTTAGCTAGCAAATCTAAAAAATATAAATTTAATTATGATATTGCTGTTCAAATGAATAATGGTAAGCAAATGCGTAATTTATGGGAAATTCCTGCAGAAAGACATAAAACTCAACACCCTACAGAAAAACCTGAAAGATTATTAGAAAGAATAATATCTATCGGAAGTGAAGAAGGTGATATAATATTAGACCCTTTTATGGGGTCAGGAACAACTGGTGTTGTCGCTAAAAGACTAAATAGAAATTTTATCGGTATAGAAATCGATGAATTATACTATTCAATTGCTAAACAAAGAATAGAAAAAGTTTTTATAGATAGCAATTTCAAATTTACTGAAAATATTATTAATAATACTCTTAATATCGATTTTTCGGATACCTCTAATAAATGAGGTCGTTGTAAATTTTATTAAAAAAAGGTTAGATATAAAAATTTGTATTTCATTATTTACACTTTTTCATCATTTCATTTTTTTCTGTTAATTTCGAAAAAATTTTTTAATCTTTATGAATCATCCACTTCATTTATACAACAGCATTTCTAAAAAAGTAGAACAATTTATTCCTATTAATGAGCCTTTTGTGGGTCTTTATGTTTGTGGTCCCACTGTTTATGGTGATCCACATTTAGGACACGCACGTCCTGCTATAATTTTCGATGTTTTATTTAGATATTTGAAAGAACTGGGTTATAAAGTGCGCTATGTACGTAATATTACTGATGTAGGACATTTAGAAAATGATGCAGATGAAGGTGAAGATAAAATTCAAAAAAAAGCACGTCTAGAACAATTAGAACCTATGGAAATAGTAAATTACTATACTCGTAGATATCATCAAGCTTTAGACATGCTCAATACTTTACCTCCTTCTATTGAGCCTTTTGCTTCAGGTCATATACCTGAACAAATCGAATTAATCGAAGAAATTTTAAATAATGGTTATGCATATATTTCTAATGGTTCAGTATATTTTGATGTCGTTAAATACCAGAATGATACTAATTTATATGGCATTTTAAGTGGTCGTAAATTAGAAGATCTATTAGCTCATACCAGAGAATTACAAGGTAAAGAAGAGAAAAAAAGTCCTTATGACTTTGCTTTGTGGAAAAAATCATCTCCTCAGCATATCATGCAATGGAATTCTCCTTGGAGCAAGGGTTTTCCTGGTTGGCATTTAGAATGTTCTGTAATGGGTGCTAAATATCTTGGAGTGCCTTTTGATATTCACGGAGGTGGTTTAGATTTACAATTTCCTCATCATGAGTGCGAAATAGCTCAATCTGTTGCTGCTAGAGGCGTGCAACCTGTTAAATACTGGGTACATAATAATTTGATTACTATTAATGGGCAAAAAATGAGCAAAAGTCTAAATAATTTTATTACTCTTGAGCAACTTTTTAATGGTACTCATCCAGCTTTAGAAAATGCATTCTCACCAATGGTCGTTAGGTTTTTTATTTTACAAGCTCATTATAGAAGTCCTTTAGATTTTTCTAATGAAGCTTTGAAAGCTGCTGAAAGTGGATTAGATAGATTATCAAAAGCTTTTAATAAAATTGATAAATTATCTTCAGATGCAGAGAGTCCTAATTCAAATTTACTTGAAATTAAAAACAAAATTTTAAATGCTTTAAATGATGACCTAAATACTCCAATAGCTATTGCTAATCTTTTCGAAGCAGTTAAAATTATCAATTTGGCTTCTGAACAAAAAATTAATTTAAATAATAATGATATTGACATACTGCATTGGATGAAAAATATTTTTATTGAAAATATATTAGGTCTCAAGCTAGAAAAAACACAAAATTTACATGACATTGCTCCTTTTATTGAATTAATTTTAGACATCAGAACTCAACTAAAACATCAAAAAAATTATGCTTTAGCTGATGAAATAAGAAATAGATTAAAAAATTTGGGTGTTGTTGTTAATGATAATAAAGATAAATATACATGGGAAATAGAAGATTAATACAAAATTTTACAATATTATTACTTTTTTCAACTTTATATTTAGGAAGTTGCAAAAAAAATATTGATAAAGATACTGATAAACAGCAAAAAATTGATATTAAAGTACCAAATTTTAATGCTGATAGAGCTTATGATTTTATAGCTAAACAAGTTTCTTTTGGTCCTAGAGTACCTGGTACTAATGCTCATACGCTCTGTGGCAATTGGTTAATAAACAAATTAGATAGTTTGGCAGATACAGTATATGTGCAAACTTTTAAAGCTCGCATTTATTCTGGTGAAATCAAAGAAGGTAAAAACATTTTTGCACAGTTTAATCCCAGTCTTCAAAAAAGAATTTTACTCTCTGCTCACTGGGATAGCCGTCCCTATGCAGACTATGACCCTGATCCTAATAATCACAATACACCTATTCCAGGAGCTAATGACGGAGCATCTGGTGTAGGCATATTATTAGAATTAGCAAATTTGCTTAATGAAAATTCTCCATCTATCGGCATAGATATTGCTTTTTGGGATATAGAAGATTGGGGAGAACCCCGAAGTGTACAATCTAGCAATGGAGAGTTTTGGTGCCTTGGCAGCCAGTATTGGAGTAGAAATAGATTACCATTCAATTATAATGCAAATTATGGAATTCTTTTAGACATGGTAGGCGCTAGCAATGCTACATTTTATTATGAAGGTATTTCTAATGAATATGCACCATCAATATTAAAAAAAGTTTGGGATATCGCAGCTAAATTAGGTTATAATAAATATTTCATCCCAGAAAATGCAGCCCCTATTACTGATGATCATCTGTATCTAAATACTATAGCCAATATCCCCACTATAGATATTATTCACCAAGATAAAAATAGCTCAACTGGGTTTTTCCCTTACTGGCATACAGTAGGCGATGATTTAGATAAAATAGATAAAAATACATTGTCTGCTGTAGGTAATGTTTTAGCATATTTGATCTATAATGAAAAATAAATATGCGAGTAGTCATTCAACGCGTTAATACTGCTGCTGTTAAGGTTAATAATGATATTATTAGTTCTATAAATGATGGATTATTATTACTCATCGGTTTTGAGGCAGAAGAGACTACTGCAGATATGCAATGGCTCGCAAATAAAATCATTAATTTACGCATATTTAATGATAACAATGGATTAATGAATTTATCAGTTGCAGATATCAATGGCGATATTTTAGTTGTTAGCCAATTCACATTATATGCATGGACTAAAAAAGGTAATCGACCATCTTTCTCACGTGCTGCTTCTTATGAAATTGGTGAAAAATATTACAACGCATTTCTCGAAATTTTACAAAATAGTTTCCATAAAATAATATTTACAGGAATTTTTGGGGCTAATATGCAAATAGATTTAGTGAATGATGGACCTGTTACAATATTTATGGATACTAAAAACAAAGATTTTTAGTTAATTATTAATAATTGTAATATTTTTATTAAAACTACTGCAAAATTGAAAAATATTTATTAAATTTGTTTATGAAATAAAAAAATGAATATTTTAATACATTTATTTTTTTCACAAAATGATGAGAATATAATTTTGGGAAATTTTATAGCAGATTACATTAGAGGCATTAATAGAATAAAAGAATATCCTCCTCAAATACAATCTGGCATTAAGCTACATCAATGGATTGATAATTATTCTGATAATAATGTAATTGTTAAAAAATCTATTTCTATATTTAGTCCATCACTAAAACATTATGCACCAGTAGCCGTAGATGTAATTTATGACCATTTCATGGCTAATAATTGGGAAAAATTTTCTAAAACATCATTAACTAATACAATAAATGAATTTTATATTATTTTGAAGAATAATTATAATATTTTACCAAATAAAGCTAAAAGAGCGGTCGACCATATGATAACAAATAATTGGCTAATGATGTACAAAGACTTATCTGGACTAAAACATATATTCGAATGGATGGATTCACGTGCTTCTTTTGAAGCTAACTTGACAAATTCTGTAGAAATATTATTAGAGTATTATTCAGACATAGAAAATGATTTTTTTGCATTTATAGACAAAATGATAATAGATTTCGACAAAATACAATCAGACATTAATGAATAGTGAAATGTGTTATAATTTATTTTTATTAGCTCTCCTCTACTCTATTTCTAAATAACATTTTAAAATTTTATTTTTAATTTTACATAAAAAATAAATGAAAAAAAATAACATAATAATTGTAATATTAATTTTTTTAAGTATAAGTCTGCAAAGTCAAAAGGTATTGATACCCATGGATAATGCACAAAATGATCATTTAAAAGCTTATGGACTTACATATTTTATGTTAGAGAATGGATTTGAGGTGGAGTGGTTATTAAATTATAGAGGTGGTAGTTTTATGATGCCATATGGCAAACCATTGATTCAAGAATGTATTTTGAGAGGAATAAGTTATGAAATATTATCAGAATCTCAAGCAATTGCTATTTATGAGTACATAGCTGACCCATCAATTAATGCAGACGTTATTAAGCTCACTAAAGCTCCTAGAATAGCTGTTTATGCACCACCTACTAATTTACCTTGGGACGATGCAGTAACATTAGTTCTAACCTATGCAGATATACCGTATGATCAAATATATGACAAAGAAGTTTTGCAAGGTATTTTGCCTACATATGACTGGCTACATATACATCATGAAGATTTTACAGGACAATTTGGTAAATTTTGGGCACAGTATAAAAACACAGAATGGTATCAAAAAGATCAACAATATGCAGAACAGCTAGCACGCTCATTGGGATTCACAAAAGTATCTCAACTTAAATTAGCTGTAGCAAAAAATATTAGAGATTATGTAGCTGGAGGTGGTTATTTATTTGCTATGTGCAGTGCACCAGAAAGTATAGATATAGCTTTAGCTGCTGATGGTGTAGACATATGTGATGTACCTTTTGATGGAGATCCACCAGATCCTAATGCACAAGACAAATTAGATTATAGTAAAACTTTTGCTTTTACAAATTTCAAAATTTATACTAATCCATATATTTATGCAAAATCAGATATTGATGTTACAATGACTCGCCCTCAGATACGCGAAGAGGATGATTATTTTGCTTTATTTGAATTTTCTGCTAAATGGGATCCAGTACCTACTATGCTTTGCCAAAATCATGAGAGAATAATAAAGGGATTTATGGGACAAGCTACAGCATTTAATAAAAGTAAAATAAAAAAAGATATTTTAATAATGGGAGAAAATAAATCTCTCAATGAAGCAAGATATATTCACGGCGAGTATGGTAGAGGTACATTTTCATTCTACGGAGGTCATGATCCAGAGGATTATCGTCATTTTGTTTATGATCCTCCTACTGATCTTAATTTATTTAAAAATTCACCTGGGTACCGATTAATTTTAAATAATGTACTCTTTCCTGCTGCACAAAGGAAAAAATTGAAAACGTAAAAATTGATAATTTAAAGAAAATAAAAAATAGGCGGTAGGGGATTCGAACCCCTATCTTCAGAATGAGGGTCTGAGATCCTAACCCTTAGACGAACCGCCCAAATTATTTTTGCAAAATTAGATATAATTTATAATTATACCAAATTTATATTTTTTAAATCTTAAACTTAATACAAGTTTTCAATTTTTTATTAATTTTACGAAATAAAATTTTGGTTAAATGAATTTGCATGAATATCAATCAAAAAACCTATTAGAACAATTTGGTATTAAAGTTGGAAAAAGATTCCTAGCATATAATCCTGATGAAGCTTATGAAGCTGCTTTAAATTTAAAAGAATTAACGGGTTCAGAAATTTGTGCAGTAAAAGCTCAAGTACATGCTGGTGGCAGAGGTAAAGCTAGTGGCGTAAAAATTGCTAAATCACCTGAAGAAGCTAAAAAATTAGCTTCACAAATTATAGGAATGAGATTAGTAACACCGCAAACTGATGAAAATGGTAAATTAGTTCGAAAAGTTTTAATAGAACAAAATCTATATTATGAAGGGAAAGAAAATGTTCAGGAATTTTATATGAGCATATCCTGTGATAGGAAAAATGAAAAAAATGTAATATTATATTCCACACAAGGTGGAATGGAGATAGAAAAAGTTGCTGAAGCCACGCCAAATTTAATTTTTAAAGAATTTATAAATCCTATAACTGGCTTAATGCCCTATCAAGCACGTAAAATTGCATTTGATTTAGGATTAAATGGTGATGCTTTTAATGATATGCTCGATTTTATTGCTAAATTATATCAAGCATTTATCGGTACAGACGCATCTTTACTCGAGATAAATCCGGTCTTGAAAACTAGTGATAATCAAATATATCCTGCAGATGCTAAAATTGTTTTAGATGATTCTGCACTTTATAGACATCCTGAGTTAAGCGGTTTACGTGATTTAGAAGAAGAAAATCAATTAGAATTAGAAGCAAACGCTGCAGGATTAAATTATGTAAAATTAGATGGCAACGTAGCATGTATGGTTAATGGAGCAGGACTAGCTATGGCTACCATGGATTTAATTGCTATAGCTGGAGCTAAACCCGCAAATTTTTTAGACGTAGGTGGTTCAGCAAGCTCCGAACAAATAGAAAAAGGCTTTAGAATAATTTTAAAAGACCCCACAGTAAAAGCTATATTAGTTAATATTTTTGGAGGTATCGTAAGATGTGATAGGGTTGCTAATGGTATCATAGAAGCATACAGAAATGTAAAAAATATCAATATTCCTATAATTGTTCGTCTCCAAGGCACAAATGCACAATTGGCTAAAGAAATCTTAGAATCATCAAATTTAAAATTAATACCTGCTAACACATTAGATGAAGTTATAGAGTGTATAAAAAAATTAAATTTACAGTAAATTTAATTTTGAAAAGGAAGGATAGGAAAGATCATTTATGTATAAAATTTTATATGCTATTATTTTAAAAATTCATTATCTTTGCAATAAATTTTATTTAATATGAAAAATATTGTATCTAACCTTCAAGAGCACCTCTCACAGGGTAAACAACTCAACTTAGAATTCCTTAATAATCTCTACAATAAGATGAAACTACAAGGTAACGATGTAGTAGATTATCAACATCTAAAAGCTCAAAGCGTCTCTCCACAATGTCCTAACTGCAAAAGCATTCATATCAAGAAAAATGGGCATCAGCAAGGTCAGCAAATGTATAAATGTAAAAATTGTGGTAAAAATTTCCGTGAGACTACCGGTACCTTTGTCTATTACCTGCATAAAAAAGAATTAATGCTCGACTACATTCGCCTGATGCTTGAAGGAAACACTTTACGTCAATGTTCTAAAGAACTTCGTATTTCTTTACCTACAAGTTTCGAATGGAGACATCGCATTATATCTGCTCTCAGAAGCTTCGAAAATAATGTAAACTTCTTTGGTATTATGGAAATAGACGAATTGCAATTGAAATACTCTGAGAAAGGACGAAGATATAAAACGTTAGAAGAATATCTATTAGCCAAAGAGCTAAAAACTCACAATGTAGCTGTACTATCTATGATAGACAGAAGTGGTAATATGCTATGTAAATTGACAGGTTTAGATAATGTGAAACGAGATCAGATAGATAAGATATTATTTGCCAGGATATCTAAGAATGCTGTGATTTGCTCACCAGATAATGAAGAATTCAAAAATCTGAAGACACAAAGTATAAAAGATAAAACTATAATTACTAATAGGACAAAAAAGTATGGGCAGCATGGTTTAGCAATAGTTAAAGACAAGGAAAATGATTTTGCAGGTTGGATAAATTATAAATTTAGAGGAGTGGCTACGAAGTATCTACAGAGTTATATAATGTGGTATGTTGTGAAGCATAAATATTTATTGAGCAGAGTTATGGATGATATAGGTAGGATGTTGAATTTAGCAGCGTCAGACTGGGAGGCGTGGTATGTTTATATGAGGTTGAGATTAAAGCATAGGGAAAAACTAACATAAATTATTTTCATCACCCCTTCCCCCACTTTCAATTCCCCTCCTATTATCCCTCCCATAAATAATAAGTTATCTCATTTGTTAATAGTTTAAAAAAAATCCTTAAAATATTAATTCTACCTGAGATTTAAATATTTGTGTGTCTGTATTGACAATCTCCATTTAGAATTATTAAAAATGTATTTTATTATTTCTGGTAATATTTTTTTTGATTTAGACCATTCTGGTTGTAGAAATAAATAACACTCATCTGACACTGATTTAGAACATTCTTCAGCAAATACTAAATCTTCTAAATCACTTATTATCACTTTTAACTCATTAGCATTCTTTAACCATTCATCATTAATGTATGAATGATTTTTTGGACTAACGCAAATCCAATCTATATTGTTTATCCATTGTGCCGTAGCTGCTGTCTCTAAATGTATATAATAATCATGAGCATGAAATAAATTAATTAATTGGTCTAAAGGATATAAAATTGGTTCACCACCTGTCAGCACTATATGTTTAGTGTCGTATATCATTGCTTTTTCTAATAATTCAAATGGGGTTGTTAGGTTATTAATGTCGGGATTCCATGTTTCTTTACTATCACAAAACCAACAACTCAGATCGCAGCCACCTAATCTAATAAAAAAAGAAGCTAATCCAGTATGCAAACCCTCACCTTGTAAACTGTAAAATGTCTCTAATACAGGTAAATGATTGGCATCTATATTTAAATTTTCTAATTTCATGAACACAAAAAATTTTAATTTAACTTGTTAATTATTAAAAATAGAATAAATTTAATTTAGGGAAAGTTTACTTTTTATGTTTCTCTAAATATGGCATAGCCATTTTAAATCCGTCAATTAGCATATTACCAAGACCTTTACTTGTAAAAGTACCACCAGAGATAGCATCTACACCATGTATTTCTGGTATATTGCTATGTTTCACACCACCTTTAACAACGGCTATGCTAGTAAACTGATTATTTTCATCAAATATTTTTTTACCTATGAATTGTTCTTGAAAAGGCAATCCAGATATTTCAGCTCCTAGGCCTGGTGTTTCACCTTTATGATCAAAAACAGCACCATGAATAGTATTTAAATCATTTTCTAAAGCTACATATCCCCATATAGCACCCCACAAACCCATACCATAAAAAGGAATAACAGTGAGTGTATCATTATTATTTTGGATTAAGTATATTGGCATAATATATGAATCACCAGCTTTGAATTTTTTCACTTCACTATTTATGTCAATATCGAAAGGTCTAACATCTCCTTTTAGACCATTATCATAATCGAATTCTGCTATTATTTCTCCTTTTTCATTAATAGCTATTTCTTTTATTAATAATTGTTTATATGTATCTTCAGCATTTTTTTCATCAAAATTTTGTCTAGATGCCCTAAGTATATAGCCTATTTTTTCATTTTTTTTATTTTTATCTTGAAAAGGTTTCAAAGCTGTAGCACCTAAAGTTAATAATATGGCAACTATTGCTACCATTATTATTGAATATATGATTATATATCTATTTGTAAATTTAGCCATAATATTATGATTTAATTGTTTGAGATAACAAAGCTCTTTTTTTACGACGATTAATATTTTGTTGCACTACTAAATGATCTATTAATGGAGCAAAAACATTCATTAATAGTATAGAAAGCATCGCTCCCTCGGGGTATGCTGGATTTATAACTCGTATTAGCATGCAAAATATTCCAATTAATAAACCATAATAGATTTTGCCTGTTGGAGTTTGTGCAGAGGTTACTGGATCTGTAGCCATGAAAACTGCACCAAACAAAAAACCACCAATAAAGAAATGATAATAAAATGGAATTTGCATATATTCGTTAGCTCCCCATAGATTAAAAATTATTCCCATAGCTGCAGCACCTATTAATGCACTAATCATGACTCTTAAATTAGCTACGCCTGTGAAAATCAAATATATAGCAGCTAAAATTATTAATATTTTAGAGGTTTCACCAATAGAGCCCGGAATGAATCCTAAAGACATTGTAAGCAAAGAAGGAGCTTGAGCGAATTGATTTTGAGCAGCTAAAGCCAATGGTGTAGGTCCACTAATGACATCCAATCCTTTGCTAGCTACCCATATAGCATCACCAGTCATACTAGCAGGATACGCAAAAAATAAAAATGCTCTTGTTAGCAATGCTGGATTTAGGAAATTCATTCCTGTGCCACCAAATACTTCTTTACCAAAAATTACAGCAAAGATCGTAGCAATTGCTAGCATCCATAATGGTATTGTAGGAGGCACTATTAAAGCTATTAGCATACCTGTTACTAAAAAACCTTCATTCACCTGATGATGTCTTATTTGTGCTGAGGTAAATTCTACTGCCAGCCCACTAACATAACTTACTACTATTATTGGCAATATTCGTAAAAATCCATACCAAAATATTCGCCAAAAACCAATTTCTTTAACTACCTGCCCCCATGCATCTATATCTAATCCTAATTGTAGTCTGAAATGCTGAAGTCCAACATTAAACATGCCAAACAAGACAATTGGAGCTAAAGCTATTAGTACATGTGTCATCAAGCGTTTCAAATCTACATAATCTCTTATATGAGATCCTTTTTCAGTAACTTTATTTGGCACGAAAAAAAAGACTTCAAAAGCCTCAAAAGTAGAATGTAGAAAGTACAGTTTCCCTCCTTTTTCGAAATTTGGCTTTATTTTGTCTAAAAATGACCTTACCCAATTCATATCAATATTTTTTAAATTATTAAGTAGTTTCTTTTATCATTAGGTCTAAACCTTTTCTCACTATTTCTTGCAAATTGATTTTAGACACACAAACATATTCTGGCAGTGCAAAGTCTTCTTCTACGATTTCGTAAATTCCTAGATTTTCCATTTGTTCAATATTTTCACTGAGAATAGCCTTTAGCAAATACACAGGATAGATATCAAAAGGAAAGTATTTATCATATTGATCGCTGAGTACAAAAGGTCGCTCTTCGCCGTGCATATTTGTATCTAAAACATATTTCTTTTTTTTACTTCTGATGAGCCAATTCATAATCATTCTAGAAGGACTATATTTTGTAAATTTAGGTGCTACCCATCCAAAGAAATCATAATAATAACCTTCTGGTATCACTGTAATTTGATTGTCATAATAGCTGAGAAAACCGTCTAATCCTGCATTAGTGCCTGTTAATACATTACCACTGATCACACGCACATTATTTTGTTTTAATCTATTACTAAGCAATGCTTGCATAGACATTCCAGGTAAAGTGGTAATATAGCCACGTTCAGTGAGCTCACTTCCTGTTAGTACTATTTTCTTATGCAAATCTAATTTCCCATTTTGAAATAATCTACCAATAAAAATCACATCTTGTGGATAGAGATACCAATAAATATCTCCTTTATTTATTGGACTAATTTTAGAAATTTGCACACTCACATTACCTACAGGATGTGGTCCTTCGAAATCATGTAATTCAATATTTTTAATGCTTTTGTAAAAGTCAGATTTATTACGTGAGGAAGAAATATTTAAATAAATAGGTCCAGAAGTTAAATTTTTTATGATATCAATACCTTTTTGGAAACTTTCTTCTTCATCTTTTATTAAATAATCTGGATCTGGAGCTAATGGAGAACTATCAAAAGCAGAAATATAAATAGCTTTTGGCATATCTGATGGGTTCGCTATGATACCGTAGGGACGTTGCTTTATATTTACCCATAATCCTGATTCTAGTAAAAGTTTAATAATATTATCTCTATCTAATGTATTTGGAATATTAAAAATTTTATACTCTTGTGATGAATTAGGTGTAATAATTATTTGTTTTAGTATTCTTTTTTCACCTCTTATGATAGCTGTCACTTTACCACTTATAGGTGATGTGATAAAAATATTTTCGTTTAATTTATTTTGAATTATTGGTTCTCCAGCTAATATATCATCTCCTTCTTTTACTAGTAATCTAGGCGATAAAAGTCTAAAATCTTGTGGTAATATGGCGTATTTATCAGTTGAAATATCTGGTAAATCTTTTAAAGGAGCTTCACCTGCTAAAGGAATATCCAGCCCTTTTTTTATTTTAAAATGTTCTTTCATCTTAATCTAAAATTTTCAAGTTGCTAAATTATATATTTGTTTTAATATTTTATAAAAAAATAATAAAAATCATTTTTTTATTTTGTTATAAATTTGTAAAAAATAAGATCGTTAATATTTGAAAAAAATTTTTTCAATTTTTATTTAATTATTAAAAAATGTATTAACTTAGCAAAAAAAATATATATGCAGAATAAAAGTATTTTAATCACATTTATCTTAATATTTGTTACTGGAATGTTTGCCTTTGGGCAAAAAAATTTAGTAGCAGAAGCCGACGGGAAATATGAATTAGGTCAGTATTACAGTGCTTCACAGTTATATTTGAAAGCATATCCTAAAGTGGAAAACAAGTTAGAAAAAAATAGGATATTGTATAGAGTAGGTTTATGCTTTTATTATATGGGAGATGCTAGAAAAGCATTATCATATTTTAATCGTGTTATTAGAGCACAATATCCTGATCCAGAAGTTTTCTGGTATACAGGTTTAGTAAACATGACATTAACAAATTATGAAGATGCCTTGGCTAATTTTGAACAATATAAGCAATTAGTACCTAATGATACTATAGTTGATATAAAAATAGAATCCTGTAAATTGTCAAAAGCTTGGATGGATAATCCTACTCTGTATGAGGTCATTAGTGAGAGGAAACTAAATTCCAAAAATCAAGATTTCGCTACTGCATGGGCAGATAAAAAATATAGATCTATAATATTTACTACTAATAGAGATGGTGTTGTCGGAAAAGGAGTAGATGAAGGAACAGGCTTACCATTTACAGATTTTTTCATTGCAGAAAAAGATAAAAAAGGCAATTGGTCAGCACCTGTAACTGCTGATGATCAAGGTGTATTAAATACTCAGCACAATGAGGGAGTAGGTTGTTTCAATAGTAAATTTAATACTTTTTATTTTACTAAATGTAAGGTAGAAAAAAAGAAAATTTTGGGTTGTAGTATCTATACCACAATGAAACGTGGTCGTACTTGGTCTGAGCCTATATTAATACCTTTCACAACAGATTCAAGTGCTACAGTTGGTCACCCAACTATTTCTAATGATGAAACTATGATAATATTTTCTAGCAATATGCCAGGTGGTATGGGCGGCAGAGACTTATGGATGGCTACAAAAACAAAGAAAAATCAAGATTTTGGTCAACCTGTTAATTTAGGTTCAGTGATTAATACTGCTGGTAATGAATTATTCCCTACTTTGAGATATGTTAATAACAAAGTATATTTATATTTCTCATCTGATGGTCATCCGGGTATGGGAGGATTAGATTTATATCGTTCAGAATATATTGATGGACAATGGACTGCACCTGAAAATCTACGATATCCTTTAAATTCTTCTCAGGATGATTTCCATATAATATTTTTAGATGATCCTACAACTCTGCGTACTGAAGGAGCTAGAGAAATGGGATTTTTCTCAAGTAATAGAAATTTATCTTCAATGGATGACATTTATTCATTTAAATTACCTCCTATTTATTTCTCGATCAGTGGTATAGTATATGATGATAGTACTAAATTACCAATTTCTGGAGCTGCTGTTAGAGTAGAAGGTTCTGATGGTAATATTTATATCGATACTACTGATACTAAAGGTTATTATATGTTTGATAAAACTCAAATTTTTGAAAATAATACTTATCAAATTTATGTTTCTAAAGAAGGTTATTTTAACGAAAAAGGTATCGAAACAACTGTCGGATTAGACAGAAGTAAAGATTTAGTTCATGATTTTTATTTAGCTCCTATTCCTAAAAAACCTATTGTATTACCTGATATTTTATATGATTTCGATGATTGGCAACTAAAACCACAATATCAAGATAGCTTAAATGGATTAGTAGAAATTCTAAAAGATAATCCTAAAATTGTAATTGAGTTAGGCTCTCATACTGACTCTCGTGGATCTTTAGAATATAATGATAGTCTTTCATACAAACGTGCTAAGGCTGTAGTTGATTATCTGATATCTAAAGGAATAGAACCAGATAGATTAATACCTAAAGGTTTTGGTGAGAGAGTACCTCGAGTTTTAGAAAGTGATAAAACAGTCATAATAAAAGGTAAAGAATATACTTTCCCTAAAGGAACTGTGCTAACTGAGGAATACATAAATTCACTAAAGACAGAAGATGAACGTGAGGCTGCTCATCAATTAAATAGACGAACTACTTTCCAGATTATTCGTGAAGATTATGTACCCTCTGGTGAACAAAATAAACCTGTACAAATAGAAATTATTAAAGATGTTAACAAATAAAATTTAAAAATTTTTATTGAAAAGAGGAGGTATTTTAAATTACCTCCTTTTTTATTTCGTTTATTTGTACTTTTGTAAAAATATTTAGTTATGAATAAAATCAACAATGCTTACGATAGATATGGAGCCTCTAGTCAAAAACAAGATGTTTTCAATGCCATCAAAAATTTGTCTCACGGAATATCTGAAACTACTTTTTGCAATTTATTTCCATCTCCTTTTGAAAAACAATTAATCGCTCTGCATGCTGATGGAGCTGGTACTAAATCTGCTCTAGCATATATTTATTATAAAGAAACTGGTGATCTATCTGTATGGGAAAATTTAGCAATAGATGCGATAGTGATGAATACTGATGATATCTTATGTGTGGGGAGCACTGGTCCATTTTACTTAACAAATATAATTGGAAGGAATAGAAATTTAATAAATCAAGATATAATATCTGCTATAATACACGGTTTTGAAAAATTCGCAAATAAAATGGCTGAGTACAATATAAATATTATGCTTACTGGTGGAGAAACTGCCGACATTGGTGATTTGACTAGAACATTAACATTAGATGCTGTAGCTGCTTCATTTATCTCAGAAAATAATTATATAGATAATAAGAATATTCAGAATGGTGATGTGATAATAGGATTAGAATCTACTGGCCAAGCACTTTGGGAAGATACGCCTAATAGTGGTATTGGCAGCAATGGTCTCACCCTAGCTAGACATACTTTATTAAATAATATTTATAAAAATTTATATCCCGAATCTTTTGATAACAATACTGAAAATGATTTAATATATTGTGGAAATTATTTATTAACTGATGAGTCTCCTTTTATAGGATTAGATATGGGCAAATTTATTCTGAGCCCCACTAAAACATATTTACCAATTATGAAAGAGATTTTTCAATATTATTTAGATGACATCCATGGCATTATTCATTGTACTGGTGGCGGTCAAATTAAAGTTAAAAGATTTATTAATAATTTGAGAATAATAAAAAATAATTTATTCTCTGTCCCCGCATTGTTTGAAATGATTAAAATTTCAGCAAATATAGATTGGAAGCAAATGTACGAGATTTTTAATATGGGACATCGATTAGAATTATACGTACCTGCAGATATAGTAAGTGAAATCATAGCTATTAGCGAAAAATATAATGTGAAAGCCAAACAAATAGGCTATGTAGAAAATAATGATACTACTGAAATAATTATTAAATCAGAACATGGTGTCTTTGTTTATTAATTAAATTTTAATATTCATGGTATTTACACTTTCTATTTAATTTTGTTAAAGAGATTTATTAATATATTTCCCCAAAAATTATTTAAACCAAATTTTTTTCTTAATTTGATAATGGGTAAATGCAATTAGCTTCAATAAATTTTAGTAATTTTGTAATAAATATGATCAAAGCAAAATATAAAAAATGAACGCTAAATATACTGAAGAACACATAATATCTTTATCGTGGAACGAGCATGTACGTATGCGCCCAGGAATGTATATAGGGAAAGTGGGTAATGGTAGCTCTAGAGATGATGGTATATATGTTTTATTAAAAGAGACTATTGATAATTCCATTGATGAATTTCTGATGGTTAAATATAGCAAAATAGAAATTTCGCTCAAAGATAATTTAGTTAGTGTGAGAGATTATGGCAGAGGAATACCACTAGGCAAAGTGGTAGATGTAGTTTCTAAAATTAATACTGGTGCTAAATATGATAGCATAGCTTTCAAAAAAACTGTTGGTCTCAATGGAGTAGGTGCTAAAGCTGTAAATGCTCTTTCTCAATATTATAGAGTTGTATCTTTTAGAGATCACAAAGCTGTAGAAGCTATCTTTTCTAAAGGTGTTTTACAAACCACAAGAAATTTTGATTCTGATGAGGCTAATGGCACTCTTGTGCAGTTTATACCTGATGAAGAAATTTTCGGTCAATATGAATTTCATGATGAGTTTATCGAAGATATGCTGTGGAACTACGTTTGCCTTAACAAAAAATTGAAAATAATTTATAATGACAAAGAATTTTATAGTGAAAATGGAATTATAGACTTATTACAAAAAAGAATTTCTAGTGAGATAATGTTTGATATCATTCATATTGAGGACGAAGATTTCGAATTTGCTTTCACATATGCTATGGGCGATGCTAATGAAGAAACTTTCTCATACGTCAATGGTCAATATACTGTACAAGGCGGCACACACGTACAAGCTTTCAGAGAAGCTTTCACAGAAACTATTAGAAATTTCTATAACAAAAATTATGACGCATCAGATATACGTAATGGACTTTTAGCTACTCTCTCCATTAGAATTCATGAACCCGTTTTTGAATCACAAACTAAAACAAAACTTGGTTCTATGTATATGGTTCCTAATGGCAAATCTATTAGATCATATATAGGAGAAGTGCTAAAGAAACATTTAGATAATGAACTGCATCGCCGTCCTGATATTGCAAAAGCTATTCAAGAAAAAATACTTTTTAATGAAAAACAAAGAAAAGATATAAATAATATAAAAAAAGTATCCCGTGAAGTACTGAAAAAAGCTAGTTTGCACAACAAAAAATTACGTGATTGCAAAATACATTTTAATACAAACCATGAACGTAGACTAGAAACATCGATTTTCATCACAGAAGGAGACTCTGCAAGTGGTAGTATTACTAAAGCTCGTGATGCTAATATTCAAGCAGTTTTTAGCCTAAAAGGTAAACCTCTAAATGTTCATAAAGCTGCTAAAAAATCTATTTTTGCTAATGAAGAATTTGCTCTCTTGATAGCTGCTCTTAATATTGATAATGGACTTGACAATTTAAGATATAATAATGTGATAATAGCTACTGATGCCGATGAAGATGGTAAACATATCAGATTACTTCTTCTTACATTTTTCTTAAAGTTTTATCCAGATTTAATAAAAGCTGGACATCTATATGTACTGCAAACACCACTATTCAGAGTGAGAAACAAACAAAAAACTATTTATTGCTATAATGACACAGAAAAACAAAAAGCACTTAATCAGTTAGGAAATGGTAGCGAAATAACAAGATTTAAAGGACTAGGTGAAATATCTCCAGATGAATTTAGGCAATTAATAGGTAAAAATATTAGATTAGAACCCATAGTTTATAATTCTGAAATTAAAATAGATCAATTATTAGACTTCTATATGGGAGAAAATACTGCTACTCGAGCTGAGTTTGTCATAGAAAACCTTAGATATAACGAAATTTTAGATTTATTATAAAAAATTTTGGTTATATAAATTTAATGTTTTACTTTTGTCAAAAATAAATTAAATTTTACAACTATGAAAAAATTATTATCAATTTCTTCATTAATTTTCACTTTCTCGATTTTAACAATTATGCTATCATGCAAAAGCGATTGCGAAGGTGAAGGATATTTAAAATTAACCAATAACTCTAATAATACAGTTCAGAGAATGATGATTGATGGCATTAATTATGGTAGTTTGGATCCCGGAGAATCAGAAAGTATCTCATTACCTGCTGGAGAACATGAATTTCAACTAGTAGGAATTAGTGGCGGAGCCGGATGTAGTCCAGCTAAAGTTATAATTGTAGAATGTGAAACCCAAGGATTTTCTTGTTCTAATTAAAATTTTAGCTTAATAACTCGGCATTACTTATCTATCATATAGCATTGCCATATTTTGCCACAATTTTTTATTAGTTTTATTCTCTACTAAAAAATTGAATCTACTCTTATGTAAATCTAATTCATATTCATACAAGTCATCTCTGATTTGGTTTAACTCATCAATAGATATCTCTTGCCAATTTTTATAAATTATATTTTTTTTAAATAATTCTTCATAAAAATTTTTAAAAAATTCAAAATCATTATTTATTTCTACAGAATAATTATTATTTAGAAATTTCAAAATATGAAAAGCATCAAAATACTCATGAATAGCATGAATGAATTTATCTCGCTGTGTATGATTTTTATAAATTTTTAAAATAATTTTTTCAGGAATGATATCTTTTAAATTTTTAATAATTTCATCAATAGAATTGCTATATTCTAGAATTTGATAATAAGATTCTATTTTTTTAAACAAATATGTTGGATAAAAAGGATATTTTTTAATTTGATTTTCTAAATTCATACCTATCGCTGGCCCAGTACCAAATACTACCCTATCAGATATACGAGCAGCAGGATAAATGGTATTATCTAACCAAGAGCTGATAATTCCAATTTTTCTAATTTGTTGCATAGTATAAAAATCTTCTCCAGCATCTTTTACTTTAAAACCACCTGCTTTTTTATAAGCATTTACTCTGAAACTCATAGCAGAACCAATAGGCATATATGCATATGGCGATTGTATTAAAAGTAGTTGCAAAGTATAATAATGTAAAAAAATTTCATAACGAAGCATTAACCTTGCTTTATCTATTGGCAAATTATCAATTTTATGATAATATGGTGCACAAACACCACTCAATAATGGTAACTGACTATAAATATCAAAAATATTCTCAAAATAATTATCAGGATAATTAGTGTCTGCATCCATATTTACAATAATATCATTATTATTTGTAAATGATAAAAAAGAATCAATACACAGCTTACGAGCTAATCCCACACAACCAACATTAGAATGGAATCCATTGCCAGGCGAAGAGTGATCCAACACTATAATAGGTATAGGAAACGAATCTAATAATTTATTTAAATAAATTAAAGTTTTGGTATTATTTAAAATAATTTCCTTTTTATCAGGTAATTTTCTCCACGACTCTGGTTGATTAATACAAAAAGAAATAAAAGCAGGACGCATAGATTGATTAATTAATTGATCTAATAAAATTGGAACATTGTCTAACTCCTTCATTAAAGGAATAGCCACGAAGATACGCGATAATTCAGATTTTAACATAAAAATAAATTAAGATAAAATTAGTTAAAAAAAATAAGATGGAGGGAAGGGGAGAAAATGAATTTAATAATGTATAATTTTTTATATGCTTTTTCTTAAAATTATATTATCTTTGCAACAAATTTTATTTAATGTGAAAAATATCGTCTCAAACCTCCAAGAGCACCTTTCTCAGGGCAAACAACTCAATTTGGAATTCCTTAATAATCTCTACAATAAGATGAAACTCCAAGGCAACGACGTAGTGGATTATCAACATCTAAAAGCTCAAAGCGTCTCTCCACAATGTCCTAATTGCAAAAGCATTCATATCAAGAAAAATGGACATCAACAAGGCCAGCAAATGTATAAATGTAAAAATTGTGGTAAAAATTTTCGTGAGACTACCGGTACCTTTGTCTATTACCTGCATAAAAAAGAATTAATGCTCGACTACATTCGCCTGATGCTTGAGGGCAAAACTTTACGTCAATGTTCTAAAGAACTTCGTATCTCTCTACCTACCAGCTTCGAATGGAGACATCGCATTATATCTGCTCTAAGAAGTTTCGAAAATAACGTAAACTTCTTTGGTATTATGGAAATAGATGAATTGCAGTTGAAATATTCTGAGAAAGGACGCAGATATAAAACGTTAGAAGAATATCTATTAGCCAAAGAGCTAAAAACTCACAATGTAGCTGTGCTATCTATGATAGACAGAAGTGGTAACATGCTATGTAAATTGACAGGTTTAGATAATGTGAAACGAGATCAGATAGATAAGATATTATTTGCCAGGATATCTAAGAATGCTGTGATTTGCTCACCAGATAATGAAGAATTCAAAAATCTGAAGACACAAAGTATAAAAGATAAAACTATAATTACTCATAGGACAAAAAAGTATGGACAGCACGGATTAGCA
>Ga0208041_1000602_pt1 | contig 32488 bp, 25 predicted proteins | sample AD_SCU002_MetaG_FD_184453 | JGI IMG/M metagenome (GOLD analysis project Ga0208041, IMG submission 184453) | Active sludge microbial communities of municipal wastewater-treating anaerobic digesters from China - AD_SCU002_MetaG (SPAdes) (version 2) | ecosystem: Engineered > Bioreactor > Anaerobic...
CCGCGGTGAGTCATTCGGTCGAGACGCAGCATTACGCCGTCGAAGACTTCGTGTTGCCTCACCAGGAGAAGGTCTTCAATGCCCACATTTACCACGAGGAAAGGGACGACGTACATTTGCCGCCAAACCGGCTGGAGGACGTGGAAGAACGGTTGAACCTCCTCCGCTCCCTGTCGTGCGACTGGTGGGTGCTGGAGCTGCGCGAACCTGCCGCCCTTTTCCAGACCTTGTCGATCGTCAACGAGTACTTTCAATCGAACGGCCGGCTCACCGGTTCATGAATCATGGAGTGGTCCAGTCGGGCCTGAGCCGGGGACCGGTGCGGTCTTCCCCGGGGCGGCATCGACGAGGGGGGGGATCGGACCGAAGGCGTAACGGGGATCGATTCGGCAACCCGGAGGTCCCGGGGACACGAGGTATATGAACGATACAGGACAACCCATTGATATCCCCGATCGTTTTCCGAACGACTGGAAAACGAAGCCCACGGATCGGTTCATCCTGAAGTGGATCAAGTGCAATCTCTCGGCTCGAATCACCCCCCGCCTGCTGGGCTTGCGGGGATTGCGGCCCTGGATGATCACTCTTGCCGCGAGCGGTCTGGGGACGATGGCGGGCGCCGTCTTTGCGTTCGGACCCGCGTGGGCGGCGAGCGCGATGGCCGCGTGCGCACAGGTGCTCGACGGGGTTGACGGCCAGTTCGCGCGGTTGACCAACGCCCAGAGCAAAGCGGGGGCTTTCTGGGATTCAGTGCTGGACCGGTATGCGGACGGGGCGCTGGTGATCGGCCTCACCGTGTGGATCGGGCGAAATGTTGAGGCCGTTCCCTATTGGTTGTTGGGGCTGCTGGGATTTCTTGCCGTTGTCGGAAGCGGGCTCATCAGTTATTCGACCGCTCGGGCCGAATGCCTGGCGGTGGAGCTGGGGAGACCGACCCTGGCGAGCAAAGGCACCCGGACCTTTGTCGTGGTCGTATGTGGTTTTCTGACGGTCTTTTCGTGTTATGCCGCGGTGATCGCTCTGCTCTACCTGGCGATTCACACGAACCTGGTGATCGTCGGCCGACTGAAACGCGCTCACGGATCGGCCGGCGACGGGGCTTCGCAATCCGCCCGCGACCCCGGGGCCCGTCGCGGGGGCTTTCCATCTCGATCCGGAGTTTGACAAACCGCTTGTCGCGGCAATCGGTGGGAAAAAGAACGGTGATCGGGGACAGGGTTCAAGAAGTGAACCGGAGACGTGCCATGACGGAAAAAGGCGTGATCCACGGGCGCTTCCAGGTGCTCCACAATGACCATATGAAATACCTTCTGGCGGGCAAGTCGAGGTGCCTTCACCTGGTCATCGGCATCACCAATCCCGATCCCGCCTCGACCAGGGACGACCCGGCCGATCCGAAGCGAAGCCTCCCCACTGCGAATCCGCTCACGTACTTCGAGCGCTACGTCCTGGTGCGATCTGCGATGAACGAGGCAGGCGTGAGCGACCGCAGCTTCTCGGTCGTTCCGTTTCCCATCAATTTCCCCGAGCTCTACAGGTATTATGTGCCCCTCGACGCCGTGTTCTATCTCACGATGTATGACAACTGGGGACAAAAAAAGCTGGAACTGTTCCGCTCCCTGGAGTTGAAGACCGAGATCCTTTGGACCAGGCCGCTGGATGAAAAAGGACTGAGCGCCGGGGAGATCCGCGAGCGCATGATCCACGACGATCCCTGGGAACACCTGGTCCCGTTTTCGGTCGCCCTTCACCTGAAACGGTGGGGTATTCCCTCGAGGTTGCGAAGCCTTGCGAGTCGTTCCTGATACCGAATACCCGCAGCAACGAGAGGATCGCCATCCATCGCGATCCGCGACCGATGGCCGCGTTGACGGCTCTCTTTTGCCGGTGGGCGGTTCGCGCGCCTCCCGGACTTGCGCGGGGCCGCGCGAATGAAACGGGCGGGAACAACGAGAGGAGGACGGTTTGACGATGAAGAGTGGGAAAGTGCTTGGCGTATGGATGTTGGGCCTTGCCTTGTTACTGTGCCTGTCTTCCGGCGTGTTCGCGCTCGGCGGGCGAACCGATGAAGCGGAAGTGCAGAAGCTTGCAGCGAAATTTCACGACGAAGCCGCCGGAGGCGGATACAGAATCGTCACCACCGGTGAATTCAAGGCCTGGCTGGATCAACTCGATCCCCGATGGGCATCGGATATGAGGACCCTGTTGATCGTCGATACCACGCCGCTTGACGACGGCTTCAGGAAGCACCACATTCCGGGCGCGGTGCCGTTTGAGTTTCCGAACGACGAAGTAAACCGGTTGGACGACAAAACGAAGGCGAAGTTCGAAGAACTCCTTGGGCCGGACAAGAACCGGAAGGTGGTTTTCTACGGACGGGACACGCAGTGCGGCCGCAGTCACAACGGGGCGATGTGGGCGGCCAGGCTCGGTTACACCAGGGTGTATCGTTATCCCGAGGGGATCAAAGGATGGCTGGAAGCCGGGTACATGGTCGACAGAACGGACTGACGATCGAACAACCCCCCGCGATTCGACATCCGGCGCGAATGGTCCACCGGCATCATTTCAACGACAAGCGTCCTGCTTTCGCAACACCGCGCGGTCTTCCCGGGACCGGGTGTCGAGAAGGCAGGACGTTTTGTCCTTGCACGCAAGAGCCCTAGACTTTCTTCCCGCTGACCAGGCGAGCGAAGTGTTCGAAGGAACGGTCGTAGGTTCGCTCCGCGTCTTGAGGGAAGCAGCACCCAGGCAGTTGTCGGCTCTTCAGGTGATAGTGAAGACACTCGCAGCAGATGCCCTGCCTCGAACAACCGCTGTAAGTGCAATTGCACCTCTCCAGGTTTCGATCCTGCTTGCAGTCCATGGCTTCACTTCTCAGTGCGATGAGGCCGCGCTCCTGCCTCCCCTGATGATCACCGTCCCCATCAGGACGATCAGGATCACCTCCCAGGCAATGACCGCGTTCCATGAATCGAAAATAGAGAAAAAGAGACCGCCCCCGACGATTGCCGGCACTCCAGTGAGAATAATCATCCCGAATCGCCATGCCCAGTTCATCCCAAGCTCCTCCCTGATTGCACGTTGATGTTTTCCAGCACAACGCTCAAAACGCAATAGTTATTCCTAGCACAAGCTCGTATCCCTTTCAAGAATTTACGAATGTGCCGGCGAACCCCGACAAGCAGGGACGGCCCCGCTCCGTTCGAAGCCACGGTCCGGCAAACAGCCGTGCCCGGTTAAGCGCCGCAGTCTTCTCCCCGGATCGACGCCGCTCACCGCGGATTCCGGAATACGATTTTGACTTTGTCGTTCGAAGGGTTTTGCGGTATACATTAATTCTTCCCAAAACGACTCAAATGCATTTTTCGTTCTGACGATTATGAAGACATACCCTGTGCTCGCCGGATTTCTCGGTTGGGCATGGGGCTCGGGGGGCCGAACCGGTGATGCCGGGTGCCGGGATATCGCCGGAAGCTCGAATGGATACGATCGGAAGGGGTGGCCGGTTTGATTCCGCGAGGCTCACCCGTGCGCCCGGGGGCAGGCGGCTGAATCCGCCTCCGCCTTCGCTTCCGCCGAAGGCTCACCCGTGCGCCCGGGGGCAGGCGGCTGAATCCGCCTCCGCCTTCGCTTCCGCCGAAGGCTCACCCGTGCGCCCGGGGGCAGGCGAGGCGCAGAGCAACATCGCGTATGCGTTCGGGCGGTTCAGCCATGCGATCCAAGGGTGGCGGGGAATCGTATGGGGGGCGGAGAAAACATGCCGGAGGCGCGAGCGAAGGGGGGTATCATGAGGGGTGGTGGAATTCTGTTGTTGATCGGGTTTGTTGTTTTCCTGGCGGGCTGTGCCGGCTTATCCGCCGACATGAGATTGTCCAACCGGGGATACGAGAACATACTGAGCCGGGACTACACCCAGGCTGAAAAACACTTGGCGGAAGCCCTTGCCATCAATCCGGACAATCCGTATGCGCTCATCAACATGGGCGTCGTCTATGAAAACACCGGTCGAGAGGCACAGGCGCGGGAGATGTATGAAAAGGCGAGGGCGGTCGGTTCCCGCGAGGTCCCTTCCAGGACCAGCCAGGATTGGGCAAAGGACAAATCTCTTGCCGAAATCGCCGAAAAGGATGCCGGCGGCCTGTCCGCGAACCAAAAGCCCCTTGCCAAACGAGGCGCAAGCATGTGAGGGGGCTTTGCCCTGGAAAGACCGTGGTGTCCGGACCGGGCATTCTCACAAACCGTCATTGCCGGGGACCCGCAACGAACCATGACGATCGGCATCCTGGCAGGGTGCAAAGGTGGACGCGGTCCCGTCGTGTCCACGATCGGGCCGAGCCGCGCGCGCCCTTTTTTCCTTCCCGCCGCGAAATCCGGCATCCGGGACGGGACCGGATGGAAAAGGCTTGTCCGCCAACCCTCCAGGAAGCATTCCCTCTTTCCAAAGGCATGAGATTCATATTAAGCTCGAAAGGATTGGTTCAGAGGGGATGAGCGGGATGATCATACTGGGTGTCGAAAGTTCCTGTGATGAAACGGCTGCCGCCGTCGTGGAGGACGGATCGAGGGTGCTTTCCGATGTCGTCGCGAGCCAGGCGGCTCTTCACGGACCCTATGGCGGCGTCGTGCCGGAGCTGGCGTCGCGCAAGCACGTGGAAGCCATCCTGCCCGTGCTGGGAGAGGCCATGCACGAGGCCGGCGTCGCATGGAGGCAGGTGGACGCCATTGCCGCGACGCAGGGACCCGGTTTGGTGGGAGCCCTCCTGGTGGGGCTGAGCGCGGCCAAGGCGCTTGCGTACGCCCTCAAAAAACCGATGATTGCCGTCAACCATCTGGAAGGACACATCCAGGCCGCATTTCTGGGCAGAGAGGAGCTCACCCGGCCGTTTGTCTGCCTGGTCGTCTCCGGCGGGCACACCGCCCTCTACCGGGTCGACCCGGACGGAACGACTTCTTTCCTCGGTTCCACTCGAGACGATGCCGCCGGGGAGGCTTTCGACAAGGTCGCCAAGCTGCTGGCTCTCGGCTACCCGGGTGGTGTTGAGATCGAGCGGCTGGCCGCCGGCGGCGACCCGCACGCCTTCAATTTTCCGAGAGCATTCATCGACGGCCAATCGCTGGAATTCAGCTTCAGCGGTCTGAAGACCTCCGTGGCCAATTTTGTCCGGCAGCATGGGCCTCCGTCCGAATCCGGAGAGCAGGGGGCCTATCGCCTGGCGGACCTGTTGGCGAGCTTTCAGGAAGCCGTTGTGGAGGTGTTGGTCAACAAGACCGTAAGAGCCGCGGGGATGTGCTCCGTCGGGGACATCGCCGTGGTGGGGGGAGTGGCGGCCAATCTACGGCTGAGAGAACGGTTCGAGGAAGAAGCCGGGATGCATCGATTCAGGCTGCATTTGCCGGCCAGGCGCTACTGCACGGACAACGCGGTGATGATTGCCGCCGCTGCGTATCGGACCTGGAAACGTTCCGGGTTCTGCCTGAACCCGGTGGACCTCGATGCGCGATCGAGATGGTTCTGATATCCGCCTGTCCCGTCAATGCGGATTTCCGAAGCTTCGCCGGCGCGGCGGGCATCCCGGTCGATCGCGTACGAAGCGACGGCAGTCGGCGGTTGGATTTGGCGCATTCGATGATGCGGGCGCGGTTTGCGTCGCGGGGGCAGGCCCTGGATCATGCAGGCCGAAAAACATGAGCTGAAAACTATGAACCATGAGCCGTTCCCGACTCCACGGCAGTATTTCCGGTTGCGGGATACCCGCCCCAGGAAGCGGTTCGGGCAGCATTTCCTGGATCATTCGGCGACCGCGGAACAGATCGTAAGGTGTGCCGAATTCGATGCGTCGGACACGGTGGTTGAAATCGGTCCCGGGCTGGGCGCCCTCACCCGGTTCATACTGCCGCTGGCCGGTCGTCTGCACCTGGTTGAGCTGGACCGCGACCTGGCGACGTACCTGGAGGAGAACCTGCCTGCCGGTTCGCAGGTCACGCTGCACCGGCAGGATGCCGTCACGTTCGATTTCAACGCCCTGGCGGAGGCTGCCGGGCAGCCCCTGGTGGTGCTGGGCAACCTTCCCTACAATATCACGTCGCCGCTCCTCTTCCATTTGCTGGATTCCGTTCAAGCCGTGAAGCGGGCGGTATTCATGGTCCAGAAAGAGGTGGGCGCCCGTCTGGCGGCGAGCCCCGGCACGAGGGATTATGGGGTGCTGTCCGTACTGCTGGCGGTGTACGCCGAAGTCAAACGGCTTTTCACGGTCGGTCCGCAGCAGTTCTATCCGCCTCCCAAGGTCGAATCCATGGTGCTCCGACTCGACTTCAAGCATCCCCTGCCGCCGGACCTGCCCCCTTTCGGCTTTCTGAGGAGGTTGGTCAGCATCGCCTTCCAGCAACGGCGCAAGACCCTGCACAACAGCCTCAAGGGAACCTACGGGGGCCAAGGGGGGGGATTTCGGGATGTCTTCGCGAAATGCGGGGTCGCCCCGGGGTTGAGGCCGGATGCATTGACGCCCGGCCAGTTCGTGGAGCTTTGCAGGACGCTGAAAGAGTCGGGCGTAAGATGAAGTCGCATGAGGGAGCGCACGGTGCCGGTTATCGGAAGGCGGCTGCCATAGTTGCCGGGCTGCATGGACTGCGCCCGGCATCATGCGAATCGGCCCTCGAGACCGCGTCAAAAGGCAGGCAGTACCACGCGGAGCAATCCCTTACGGGCGCCTGAAAGGCGGGCACAAGGCCCTGTGCCGCGGGTCGGTCGCCGTGCATCGAATGGAGTGCGATTCCGTGTCAGCTCGTCTCGTTCTTCATAGCCTGGAACCTGAGGTGATTCAGAAAAGCCGAGCACAAGGGAGACATCTGCCGGTTTTTTCTCTGGGCCAGGAAGAACGGCCGCGAGAAACGGATTCCGGCCAGCGGCACGGCGAACAGCGAACCATGCCGAAGGTCTTCGGCGACAGCCCGGTGAGAGAGAATGGAAATGCCGATCCCGGCCTTGATGCCCTGCCGGATCGCTTCGGTGCTTCCCATCTCGGCCACGACGTTCAGCTTGGTCGGAGAAAATCCATGGGCTTCGAGAGCTTGGTTCATCACGATCCTCGTGCCCGAACCTCTCTCCCTCAAGATGAACGGTTCGCCGGCCAGCTCTTCGAGGCTCACCGACTTCCTGGCCGCCCACGGGTGGTCGCGGAAGACGGCGAGCACCAGTTCGTCGGAAAACGCCTCCTCAAGAACGATTCTCCTGTCTTCCAGGCGTGCGCCGATGACCCCGAATTCCACGCCGCCGTCGATCGTTCTTGCCACGACTTCCGCACTGTCCGTAATCCGCAATGTTATCTGGATGGCGGGGTAGGATTTCTTGAACGATCCGATCAACTCCGGCAGGACATAGGTGCCCGGGATAGTGCTCGCCCCGATGAGCAGCGCGCCGGAAAGGTTGCCTTTGAACTTTTCCAGGGCCTGGACGGCTTCGTCGCGCAATTGGATGATGTCCCGGGCGTACTGGTAAAGGATCTTCCCGGCGGGAGTCGGGAGCACTTCGCGTCCCAGCCGGTCGATGAGCTTCTCGCCCAGAGTCTCCTCGAGCGCCCGGACGTGTTCGCTCACCGTCGGCTGAGTCAGGCAGACCGCTTCGGCGGCTTTGGTGAAGCTTCCCATCTCCAGGACTCTGCAGAAGACGACCAAACGATGGATGTCCATAGGTTCGCTATCTCCCCTCATGTCGGCCCAACGGTTCAACCCGGGCCGTTGTGCGCTCTGGCTTTCCAGAAGTTCTCCTCGATTTCTTCCAGCATCAGGGCGTTTTCTTCCCAGACCTGCGTGAACTCTGCGATCCTGGCCTGGCAGGACTTGTAGTCCTTGTGCAAATCCTGGACCCTGGCGCCGTCGCGGTATGTATCGGGTGCGGCCAGCAGTTGGTTGTAGGCGTCCAGATCCCGATGCGCCTGTTGCAGTTCGGCTTCCACCCGCTCCAACCGCTCCTGCAGGGGCCGCTTTGCCTGATAGAGCTCATTTCGCCACCGGGCTTCAAGCCTGCGCCTGTCCTGCTCCTTGCGGGCTGAGCCGCTCTGCCGCCGGTTTTCACCCTCCCCCGCAGTTGCTGCCGCGTCCTCCCGCAGCCGGTCGTCTTCGAGACGCTTGCTCCATATGTCACGGTAATCGTCGTAATTGCCAGGGAAAATGTGGATTCGGCCTCGTTCGACAACGAGGATCCTGTTCGCGATGTTGTTGATGAACCGCCGGTCGTGGCTGATAAAACAGATAGTGCCCTGGTATTCCCGAAGGGCCCCCTCGAGGACTTCGCGCGCCGGGATATCAAGGTGGTTGGTGGGTTCGTCCATGAGCAGCACGTTGGGCCGCTGAAGAAGCAGCCGGCACAGGATCAGGCGCGCTTTCTCTCCGCCGCTCAGAATCGACACCCTCTTATGAACGTCGTCATCGTGGAAAAGAAAGGCACCCAGGAGCCCCCGGAGCTGAGAGGCGGGGATGTCGCCTGAAATCGAAGCGGTTTCTTCGAGCACGGTGCATTCGGGGCGCAACTGCTCCCATTGATGCTGCGCGTAGTAGCCGATGAATGCGTTGTGCCCGACGATGCGTTCTCCGCCCGACAGGGGTTCCGCCCCGGCCAACATCTTGAGAAGCGTGCTCTTGCCCGCTCCGTTTTCGCCGATGAACGCGATGCGGTCTCCCTTTTCGAGAACCAGCTCGAGGTCGGAGTAGACGAGGTGCGCTCCGTAGGCCTTGCGCGCCTGATGCAGCTCCAGAACGCGTTTGCCGGACCGCACCGGGGCGGGAAAGGTGAAATGGATTTCGGCCCCCCGTGACACCGGGGCTTCGATCCTTTCCATCTTCGCCAGCACCTTCAGTCGACTCTGTGCGCGGCTTGCCGTGGATTTCCGATAGCGGTTTCGTTCGATGAAACGTTCGGCCTGGCGGATGCGATCCTGCTGATTCTGATAAGAGGCCAGTTGGACCTCACGCCGGAGTGCCTTTTCCTCCAGATAGGCATCGTAGTTTCCGGCGTACTCGTGGAGACGGCCCTGCTCGAGCTCGAGTACCCTGGTCACCAGCCTGTTCAGAAAGGAACGGTCATGGGAAACGATGAGCATCGCCGAGGAGGTCGAGAGGAGATAATCCTCCAGCCACAGCAAAGACATGAGGTCCAGGTGGTTGGTCGGTTCGTCCAGCAGCAGAAGCTCCGGGCCGGACAAAAGCAGTCGGGCGATTTCCAGTCGCATGATCCACCCGCCGCTCAACGTCGAAACCGCCGTGCCGAAGCGAGAATCTCGAAAGCCCAGGCCGGCCAGGATTTTGGCCGCCCGGGCCTCGAGGTCGTAGCCCCCGAGGCGCTCCAGTTGCTCGTTGATGTGTGCATGCCGCAAAGCCAGTTCCCGGCTGCGTTCGGGGTCCGTTTCCATATCCATCGTCCGGCCGATCGCGTGCATCTCGGATTCCAGGTCGTGCAGCTGTTCGTGCACGTCCATGGCGTATTCGAGAACGGTCTTGTCCTTTGCCGGCACAACCTGTTGGGGCAGATGCCCGATGGTGAGTCCCCGGCTCCGGACCACGGAACCGGAGTCCGGCGGCATCTCTCCAAGCAGGATGCGGAAAAGGGTTGATTTTCCCGTCCCGTTGAGACCGATCAGGCCGATCCTTTCACCGGGGAGTGTGGAAAAGGAAACGTCGGCGAAGAGCTTCCTGTCGCCGATGAACTTTGCAACAGCGTGGACGGACAGCACGGGTTCCGTTTCCTGTTCAAGAATGGTACGAGACAAAGACCGGCGCGGCGCCCCGAAGTCGAACGGACGGGTTCATGGCGTCAAGGTGCCGACTTCCCTCGCATTTCCGGGCAGCTCGGGGAGATCCGGCCGGCGCTTGGCGCGAGCCGCATAAGGACCAGGGTGTTACATGCCCGAAATTGGAGAGTTTTCGTAAACAAAAAAACATGCTAAAAAACGCATCCTGAGATTGTGAATATGTGCAGGTCAATAGTTAACATGTTGAGTGCCGTTTCGAGAAGGTCTCAGTTTTCAGAACCACAAATCTTAATATTCGGTATGTGCCGGTCATGCAAAATGTTTTCGACGTGGGAGCCTCTTTCAAGCTTCAAGCGGTCATATTCGACTGCGACGGCGTGCTCGTCGACAGTGAACCCCTTCACTATCGGGCGCTCCAGGAGGTATTGACACCCCTGGGCCTCGGTCACGACTACGCCCGCTACCTGGAGCACTACATAGGTTTCGATGACCGGGACGCCTTCCGGGAGGCCTTTCGAGAAGCTGGACGCGACCTGGATGGGCGCACCCTGGCCGAACTCGTCGATGCGAAGGACGGAGCGCTGCGGAAAATCGTCGCCGATGGAGTGCCCACCTTTCCGGGGGTCATTGAATTGGTCCGGGACCTCCACAGCCACAATGTGCTTCTGGGTGTGGCATCCGGTGCGCTTCGCCATGAAGTGAGCGCATTCGTGGCTTCCCTTGGGCTGCAGGAATGTTTTTCGATCCTGGTCGCCGCTGATGACGTGGAACGGAGCAAGCCCGATCCGCAAACCTATATCAAGGCCCTCGACGAGGTCAGAGTCCTTGGCGGGCACGCTGTTCTCGACGCGAGGAATTGCGTCGCCGTTGAGGATACTCCGGCCGGTATCCAATCCGCCAGGACGGCCGGCATGTATGTTGTAGGGATCACCAATTCCTTCCCGCGAGGGAACCTCGAGGATGCGGACCACATTGTCGGGAGCCTGTCGGAGCTCGACCATGCCGGCCTGGTTCGACTGGTCCGAACCGGAAGGTCCTGAATCTCCGTGCACCGGGATTGAGTGCTATCGCCAAGCCCGAATGTCTCCATAGTCATCCTGAGTCCCCGCGCACGGGGATTGAGTGGTCCTGGAGCGGCATTCCGGTCGGAAATTCAACCTGAGTCCCCGCGCACGGGGATTGAGTGCACGGTGTTGCAGGCGATTGCACGGGATCCTCCCGCACTCTTCACTCCCGGGGAAAAGCCGGGAGGCGGAGGCGCTTCCCGGAGCCCGGCTGCTGTCGGAATGACGGCGAAGACGTTCCCGTTTCGTTTCGAACCCCCTGTGCGGGGCGATTCGGCGCAATGACGCCGATCCCCGAAAGGGATTCAGTCGCCGTTCAGTCCAGAAAAGAGGCGGATCGACATGGCGGAAAACCAGAATCCGGAAACGGAATCCAAGCCCAATCGAGTGCGCGCGAGGCGCGTGAAGACGGCCGTGTGGGTGTGCGTTGTCGCCGGGTTGATGAGCGGGGTTTACTGGTGGCTGTTCATGCGCAACCGGGTAACGACCGACGATGCCTATGCGAAGGTCGATCCTGCCCCGATCAGTGCCAGAGTGCCCGGAACCGTGATCCGGGTTCTGGTCGAGAACGACCGCCGGGTCGAAGAAGGCCGGGTGCTGGTCGAGCTGGATCCCACCGATTATCGGGTCGCCGTCGGGAGGGCGCAGGCCGCTCTGAACCAAAATGAAGCGGAGGTCCGGGCCGCGGAGATTTCCGTCCCCCTGACCGACGCCCAGACCTCGGGCCAGGCCCGGGCCGCCGAAGCGGCTCTCAAGGCGGCCAGGGACGCGGAATCGCAAGCGCGGCACCGGCTTGGCGAGCTCAAGAACACTCGTTCGGCCGTGGCCGCCGATTTCGCCCAGTTCCAGAGAGATTTCGAACGCTTCGACAACCTGTACAAGACGGGTGCAGGGACCCGGCGACAACAGGAGCAGGCCCTGACGGCGCTCAGAAAGGCACAGGCGCAACTGGCGGCAGCCGATTCACAGATCCTGGCGACGGAGGCATCTCTGGCTGCCGCGACACAGCAGGTGGACCGGGCGAGGGCCCAGTTTCAGGTGGCCCAGAGCGACCGGGACAACGTCGAAATTCAGCAGTACAGGCTCGCCTCGCTCAGGGCCGGCAGAGACAAGAGCAGTGCCGAGCTCGAGGCTGCCCGGCTGAATCTTTCCTATTGCACGATCACGGCGCCCATCGACGGATTCATCGCGCAGAAGAGCGTCCAGGTCGGAGCGAGGGTCCAGCCGGGACAGCCCCTCATGGCGGTGGTTCCTCTCCAGGACATCTATGTCGAAGCGAACTACAAGGAAACCCAGCTGAAGAACGTCCGTCTCGGTCAGCCGGCAAGCATCAGGGCGGACATCTACCCCGGCTGGTCCTACACCGGAAAGGTGGCGGGTATCCGGGCGGGGACGGGAGCGGCGTTTTCGCTGATTCCGGCCGAGAACGCCACCGGGAACTGGATCAAGGTGGTCCAGCGCGTTCCGGTCCGGATACTGCTGGACAGACCGCCGCCTCGCGACCATCCTTTGCGGCTTGGGCTGTCGCTGGTGGTGACCGTCGATACCTCGGACAGAAGCGGTCCCGTGCTGATGGCGGACACCGTGAAACCTCCCTCGAATGCGGCGCCATGAAACCATGAACGACGCCTTCGAAGCACCTCGATCGAACAAGTGGGCCATCGCCTTGACGGTGATGCTGCCGACCTTCATCGAGGTGATGGACACGAGCGTCGTCAACGTCTCGCTGCCGCACATCCAGGGCAGCCTGAACGCTGGCGTGGATGAGTCGACCTGGGTACTGACCTCCTACCTGGTCTCCAACGCGATCATCATTCCCATAACGGGTTGGCTGGCAAGCGTGTTCGGGCGCAAGCGCTACCTGATGTTCTCCGTGGTCGTCTTCACGCTCAGTTCCCTGTTTTGCGGTGCCGCGCCCTCCCTGGAAGTGCTGATTCTGTGCAGAATTCTGCAGGGGTTGGGTGGGGGCGGGCTGCAGCCGCTGTCTCAGGCCATTCTGCTGGAATCGTTTCGTCCAAAGGAGCACGGCATCGCCATGGCGGCTTTCGGGATGGGGGTTGTGCTGGCTCCCATTCTGGGGCCCGTTCTCGGGGGATGGATAACGGACAACTGGAGCTGGCGGTGGGTGTTCTACATCAACCTTCCGGCGGGGATCCTGGCGCTATTCCTGGTGGTGCTCTTCATCCAGGATCCGCCCTATCTGCGCCGAACCCATTTCAGAATGGACGCCTGGGGGCTTTTTCTGCTGACCGTCGGGCTCGGTTGCCTGCAGGTCGTTCTGGACAAGGGGGAACGCGAAGACTGGTTCAACTCGCATTTCATCGTGGTCCTCAGCATCGTCGCCGCGCTATCGCTGGCTTTGTTCGTCATCGTGGAGCTCAACACCGAACATCCCGTGGTGAATCTCAGGGTCTTGCGTGACCGGAGTTTCGCGGCCGGGACCGTTATCATGTTTTTCGGATTCTTCTGCCTGTTCGGGAGCATCGTGCTGTTGCCCCTCTACCTGCAGCAACTCATGGGCTATACCGCGCTTTGGGCCGGACTGGTGCTGGGGCCGGGAGGGTTCGCCAGCTTTTTCATCATGCCCGTTGTCGGCGTTCTGCTCAAAAAAGGCGTGAAGCCTCGCTACCTGCTGTCCATCGGACTGGTGGCGACCGCTTTGTCCACGTGGCTGATGTCCGGTTTCAATCTCCAGGCGGACTTCTACACCGTCGCATGGCCGCGCTTTGTGCAGGGATTCGGGATGGGGCTGTTCTTCGTACCCCTGGCCGCAGCGGCCTATGTGAACATTTCCAGGGAGGAAATGGGGAATGCGTCGGGCATCTTTAACCTGTTGCGCAACCTTGGGGGCAGCTTCGGCGTGGCGTTCAGCACGACCGTGCTGTCACAGAGGTCGCAATTGCACCAGACGTATCTTTCGGAGTACATTACTCCCTTCAATGCCGCCTTTCAGACCTACTTCGATCAGGTCTGCTCATGGTTGCAGATGAATCAGCCGCAGGCATCCTGTCCGACGGGGGGGCTTGTGATGACTTACAGGGAAGTTCTGCGCCAGGCCAGTATGCTGGCTTTTAACGATGCTTTTCTGTTGCTCGCCATCGCCACTTTCAGCCTTCTCGCGCTCATGCCGCTGCTCAAGAAATCCGCCAGGCCTCTCGGGTGGAAGGATGGCGTGCATTGACGCGTTTTCCTGCCGCCGTTGGCGCGGCTCCGCCAACCGGAACGGGCTGTGGACCGGCAACGATGCCGGATGGTCGTCGCCGTTGTTTCAACACCGGTGCAAATCCGGATGCGTCGCGACTCTCCGCCCTTCGGCCCGCGTGGCGACGACGGTCGCACCCCCTCAGCGAAGAGGAGGATTGAACATTGTTTAAGGTCCCCGAAAGTGAAATTGCCGCCCGTTTGAGGGTGTTCCAGGCACTGCTGTCGACGAGCGGGGTGGACGCGGCGATTGTTCGCCAGAACACGGACCTGTACTACTTCACCGGCACCGTCCAGGACGCCCACCTGATCGTGCCTGCTTCAGGGGAGCCGATTTTCCTGGTGAGGCGCGATGTGGAGCGCGCGGAAAGCCTTTCGCCCATTCGCCCCGTGGTTCCCCTGCAAAGCCTGTCCGATCTTCCTCCCTTGGTGGAAGCGGCCTGCAAGGGGTTTGCCCCGCGGCGACTGGGCATGGAACTGGACGTGCTTCCCGCGAATCTCCTGTTCATGTACAGGGAGAAACTGTTTCCCGACCTGGAGATCGTCGATGTCAGTCTCCTGATCCGCCGGATACGGACGATCAAGTCGGAGTGGGAAGTGGAGATGATGCGCATGGCCGGCATCATTTCGAAGGCAATCGCCGATGCGGTTCCCCGGGTACTTCGCGAAGGCATTTCGGAAGTGGAGCTGTCCGCCGAGCTGCAAATGGCGGCGCACAGGGCCGGACACCTCGGCATCAGCCGCTGCAGGACCTTCAACATGGAGGTTGTGTTCGGACATCTCCTCTCGGGTCCGGAAGCCGCCACGCCGTCCTATTTCGATTCTCCGACGGGAGGCGAGGGGTTCTCACCGGCCTTCGCGCAGGGTGCAAGCGAGAGGAGAATCCGACCGGGCGAACTGGTCAGCGTCGATACCATGGCCTGTTGGCACGGGTACTTGAACGACCAGACCCGGGACTATTCGCTTGGCGCTCCCCCTGCTCGATTGCAGGAAGCCTATCGCCTGTCCGCTCTGATCCATCAGCGGTTTCGACAAACGGCGAAACCCGGCGCCGTGACGGGAGAGCTCCATGACACGGTGTGGCAATGGGTCAGGGAGGCGGGATGGGATGAGTGGTTCATGGGAGCCGGGGAGCAGCGGGCACCCTTCGTGGCGCACGGGCTCGGGCTGGAGGTCGATGAGTTTCCGCTCATCGCCCGGGGGCAGACCCTGGTTCTCCGGGAAGGCATGACCTTCGCCTTCGAGCCCAAGTTCATCCTGCCGGGGGAAGGGATCGCCGGCCTGGAGAATACCTACGTTGTCCGCTCCGGCGGATTGGAATCGCTCAATCCCGCTTCGGAGGAACTGCGCATATTGTGACCGTCACGGGAAGAGCGTGGTTCCGGGGATACGTCACGCGCGTCGCGTTCCCGAAATCCTCCATGCCCGGCGGTATCAATCGGTCCCTGGCCGGTCGGCGGCGCGACTTCCCCGGTTGAGGCCGGAGGTATGCCGGCCCCCGGGTCATGCCGGGTCGACGAACGGTCAACCGATTGAACCGCCGACCAGACCGGCCTTCACGCTAATAGGCCGTTCCGCTTCGCGGATCATAGCCGATTCCGAACAATCCCCCGCCGAGATTGAGCCGAAGTCCGTAAAGCAACGCCTTGGGCGTGTTGGTCTCAACGAAGAGGACATCCCTGTCCTTCACCGACATGCTGTGGGCGGAACCTTGCTGGATGTCCGATATGCTCAATTTCACCACTTCCCGCTTGCCGCTCGGCATCACGCGGACCAGCTTGATGTTTCCCTCATCCGCCGTGAGAGAAAACCCGCCTGCCATGACGATCGCCTCCTGAACGGTCGTGGACTGGGAGATCGGATAGTTGCCGGGTTTCTTGACCGCGCCGTCGACGTAAATCGTACCGGCCTCCGGGACGAAAATAACGTCGCCGCGTTGGATCTCAATGTTGAGATCCGTGTTCCCCTGTTTGATGATCTCGTCCAGATCGATCATGAAGACCATCGGTTGCAGCTTGGGGTCATCGTTGGGACGCCGCACCTGGATCATCTTCCCGGCCTTCTCGGAAAGACCGCCCACGCCCGCAAGCGAGTCCAGGAGACGCTGGCGGGTCAGGTACGGCACCGCCCCAGGATTCTTGACCGCGCCGAGCAGGGTTATCTTGCCGGCCAGTTGCTCCTTTACGAAGATGCTGACGTGCGGGTTCTGGAGGTACCTTCTCTTGTAAAGATCCTCAATTCTCTGTTCCGCCTCACGTGTGGTGAGGCCCTTGATCAGAACCGGTCCCAGGAGGGGCAAAGTGATGAAGCCCCGAGACCCGACCCGGGCTTCGGTTTTCAGCTCCTCGGCCTCGAACACGGTGACTTGGATCAAGTCCCCTTCGCCCAGAACATAATCCTGCATGTTGGGAGCCGCACTCACCGAAGCGAGAAGTTTCTGGTTGATGTCGCTGATTTCCTTTCTCGATCCGCTTTCGTCCGCCAGCAGAACCTCAATGTTGGCGGTGGCCGGTGGTCCTTTGGGAGTGCCGCATCCGACGACGGTCGCGGCGAACAACGCAATGGCGGCGGAGACCCGAAGCCCGCAAAATCCGAGGTGCTGAAACGCTATGCTCATGATGAGGACATCCTTGAGTGGGACGGATAAAAAAAGGCGGCATCCACAACGCACGATGGATACCGCCCTTCAGGCTTCATCTCGATAACGGGAACCGGATCACTGGGGGCTGACCGGTCTGCCGTGGGTATCGGTGGCCAATGCCACCGCACCCCCAAAAATGCCAAGCGCGGTCAGCCCGGCGATCCATGTCGTGGAGAAATCGGGACCGGCCACGGCACTCGAAGCGGAAGGAGGAAGTCCTCCCGCGTCAGGACGATCATCCTCAATCTTTTCCCCGGGCGATGCGGACATCTCCGCCTGGGCCAGAACGATGGAGTGCCCCTCCTCGATCAGGTCGACGCCGTTACGGCTCAATACCTGCATGGCTCCCTGATCGACACCCAGTTCGGTCGTCTTCGCCTCCACGATGATGTGCCCCCTCAACAGCCCTTCGCTCCCGACGGGTACGATCATACGCTGAGTTTGAACCAGGTCGTGGGGGGTATGAAAGAAAATCGGCTTACCCTCAGTACGGACGGCAAAATCGATGCGCCCGGAGTTCACTGTGAGGTCCCACTGGCTGTTGTCCTCGATCAAGGCGAAAATCGACTTGTCGTGGACCATTATCTGTACATCGCGGCTCTGAACCACGCAGTTTCCGTTGCAGGCCATCATGATGCCCTGGGGCAGAGGCATTTCGGAGCGAAACCGGCCCACTTCCTTACCGTCCTGGAGTACGCTGACCTTCCCCGAAGGAACGAGACGGGCCTTCGAACCGGCATATCCCACGACGGGCTGGACGATCAGGAAGAAGACCAGAAGCAGGGCAACCATTCCGGGACAGAATTTCATCGATGCGGGCCTCCTCCGTCTCATTGCCTCCAGACTCCACCCCCAACACAGAACTTCTACTCAATGATCGTCTTCGAGTCAAGACACTATCCTGTCGCATAGCAAGGACCCGTAAGACCCGCACGAACATCGCCACAGTATGGCGAGCGCTTTCAGAGAGAATTCACTCTCGTTTTGAAACATGTTTACTTTTTCATGTTACTCGGCAGGATTTTAGCTATTATTGAGAAAAAAGTTGTGCAAAAAATTGAATTCGGTCGATGTAACAAAAGCGTGAGGGGTGAATCCTCCCTGGCGGGGCGGTGTTCCCTGAAACCCGGGCTTTACGTTCCCGGTTGTGATGAACTATTTAAAATCATTGTATATTTTCGGATTGCCGAGCATCGGGGCCCGGCATATGGCCGTCTTCGGTCGTTTGCTGAAGTGTGGGGTGGTATTCCCTGGACCTCGAGGATCGGTGTTATCGACCTGGTCGCAAACGGTCCGCTGACTCCGTTGCATGGAGCAACGCATGAACGATTCACTCGAAAAACGTCCCGGACAGGAACATCCCGTCTCCGTCTACGGAGCGAATCTGCCCAGCATGGAAACCAGGGAGTCGCTGCCGGAATTCGAGGATTCCGCGGATCTGCGGGACTACCTGGAGATCATTCTGAGACGCAAGTGGCTGATTCTCACCTTTCTGTTCGCCGTGTTCATGACCGTGCTGGTGGTGAGCCTCAGCATGAAACCGGTGTTCAGGGCGAGCGGGCGGCTGGAAATGAGCCCGAGGTTTCCCAAGGTCACGAAGTTCGAGGATATTACGGGCGGGCAGATGTTTTTCACGAGGGATTTCGTGCAAACCCAGGTGAAGCTGTTGCAGAGCGGCACCCTCGCTCAGCGGGTCTTGCGGAAGATGAACCTGTTGGAGACCGATCCGGCTCGAAGCCGGGAAGCCAAGGCCGAAGGATTGATCGAGAGGTTTCGCAAGAGCCTTTCCGAATCGCTGCAATTCGGCAAGGCCGTGGAAAAGAGTCCCGATCCGTCCATTGCAGGTCTCAAGAAAGAAAAGGGAATGCAGAGCTGGGTCGGTGGGAATCTGGAAGTGCATCCCGAGCGGGACACGACCTTGGTCAACGTTTCGTTCAGCTCCACCGATCCGGCGCAGTCCCGGGACTTCGTCAATACCCTGATCCAGGAATTCATCAGCTGGCAGATGGACAAAAGAATGGATGCGGCGAGCTCGGCGAAACAACAGCTTGAAAAACAGCTGGAAGTGGTCCGCATCCAGCTCGAAAGAGCGGAAAGCAATCTGAATGCTTTTGCGCAAAAATCCGGTATCGTCTCGCTCAGTTCCAACCTGAATCTGATTTACCATCAGCTCGAGGAGGTCAACAAGGCTCTGACGGTGTCTCAAACCGAACGCATCGGAAAAGAATCCGTCTACCTGCAGAGCCTGAAAAGCGGAGTTTCGGCATTGCCGATTGTGGTGGAAAGCCAGATGCTGCAGAAGCTTCGCGCCGATTACGTGGCCCTGGCCGGGCAGTACCAGGAGATGTACACGATATTCAAGGACGACTATCCGAAGTTGAAGACCCTCAAAGCCAGAATGGTGGACATCGAGAAACAGATCAAAGAAGAAGAAAACCGCATGCAGCACTCGTTGAAGAACGACTATCTGGCTTCGTTGAAAAAGGAAGAGGCTCTGCAAAAGGAGGCGGAAGAGAAAAAAAACCTGGCGATGGAACTCAACGATCGGGCCACCCAGTTCAAGATTCTCGAACGGGAGGTCGAGACCAGCAAGCTCATCCACCAGAGCCTTCTGGAACGTTCCAAGGAGATTGACGCCAATGTGGGAACGGAACTGGGAAACATCCAGGTGGTTGAATATGCATCGCTCCCTCTTTCGCCCTATAAGCCCGATGTGCGCCGAAACCTGCTTCTGGCCATCGTGATCGGCCTCATCGGCGGCATAGGCATATCGTTTTTCCTCGAATACCTGGACAACACGGTAAAACGTGTCGACGAGATCACGGACCGGTTCCATATTCCCGTGCTGGGCGTGTTGCCTCTCGTTGAGAACGAAGATTTGCACGATTTGGATTCCCTGGTCAAAACCAGGCCGAAATCCAGTTTTGCCGAGTCCATCAGGACGGCCAAGGTGTCGATTCAGCTGTCAAGTCCCGTCGATCAGCCGCCCAGGACTTTTCTCATCACAAGCACCAGTGCCGCCGAGGGGAAGAGCGCGATATCGTCGAACCTGGCGCTGGCTTTCGCCGGGTCGGATGAAAAGGTGCTGCTGATCGACGCCGACCTGAGAAAGCCGAGGCTCCACAAAGTCTTCTCCAACGGCCGGGGATCGAAACAAAAGGGGCTGAGCCAGCTCTTGAGCGGGATCTGCAAAGTGGGGGAGACGATTCAGACGACGGACACGCCGAACCTGTTTTTCATTCCTTCGGGGCCCATACCGCCGAATCCAGCGGAACTGCTCGCCTCCAACCGGATGCGCGACATCCTGAAAACCTTGGGGGAGAGCTTCGACCGAGTGATTCTCGATGCGCCTCCGGCGGTCGGATTCGCCGACGTGCTCGTATTGGGGAACTATGTCAACGGGGTGATTCTGGTCGGCATCCTTGGACACACCCACCGCGAAGCCCTCCGGATGTTCCGCAGAAGCCTGTACAACGTGCGCGGCAATCTGCTGGGATGCCTGGTGAACAAGCTCAATGTCGGGCACCATTTGGGCGGCTATTATTACAAGTATTACAAATACTATCATTACTATTATCAGCAGGCGTACGGCTCGCCACCCGAGAGCCTTCCCGAACATCCTCCTCAGGAAAGAGCATGAAACGCACAGGGTTCCCCTTTCGAGTCCTGACGACCCTGCTGCTCCTGGGGATGTCCGGAAGCCTGATATGGTTCGGAGTCTGGACGAACAGGATGGCCGGGCGCGACTATGCATTCGAACTGAAGCATACTTCCGGGAACCTGTTCTCCGAAGTGCTTTATCTGAAAGGGAACTACGAGTATTTTGTCGATCTCGACATGGAAACGGCTGCGGCCTACTTTCGGAAAGCCGTCGTTCATGATCCGCTTCTGATCGAAGCATGGTTTGCCCTGGCAAAAGTCCACGCCGTGCAGGGACGCAAAGAGGAGACACAAAAGCTGTGCGATCTGCTTTTGCCTTCCATTTCCCACGTGAGCACCTGGAAATGGCAGGAGTTTCTGCTGGCCTTCGATCTGGGCGACGAAAAGCGTTTCGCGGAGACCCTCAACTTCATCCTCGCCAGGCTGGCGCATCGCAGAAATGAGGCTTTTCTCCTTGCGCACACGTTCTGGCGGGATTGGAACGGGATTATTCTCCATGTTACGGCTGAAAATCGGAAGTTGTGTTTCGAGCAGTTGCTGAGTTCCAGGGAAACGGACCTGGCCGTGCGGCTCTGGGAACGTATGAAAGAGGATCGGGTGCCCGTGGATAAAGACTTGGGACTTCGCTTCTGCCAGTTCCTCATGGAAAACGACCGGATGAAGATGGCCAAGGAATTGTGGCGGGAAATCACCGGTTCCGCGGGTCTCGGGGTCTGTGACGGCGAATTCGGGACCGAGCCGCTCAACACGGCATTCGGGTGGCGCTTCGGGAAAACGCCGGCGGCCATCATCGAAATAACCCGACAGGGCTGCACCTCGGGGGACGGCTGCCTCCACATCCGGTTCAACGGTACCGAGAATGTGGCGTTCCACCATGTTTCGCAAACCGTTCCGGTTGAGCCCGGGCGAAAATATCGGCTGCATTTCTTCCGGAGGAGCAGTGCATTGACGACCGACAAGGGGGTATTCCTGGAGGTGACGGGCTACCGCTGCAGCGGTTTGAATGTCGCCACTTCACCGGTTGGGGGCACCACCCCGTGGACCGAAGAGGAGCTCGAAGTGGCTGTTCCCGACGCCTGTGAAGCGATCACGGTCAAGGTGTCGAGGAAAGACAGTCTGAGGTTCGACAACAAGATAAGTGGTGACTACTGGCTGGATGGCGTAGCTGTGGAATAGCTCGTACAGGCAGGGGAAGAAGGAGATATGCCGCCTTTTTCTATGCGCGGGCGCGATGACGCTCTGGAATTCCTGGTGCGGCTGCTCGCGGGAGAAAAGAACTCACACCGGCTTATTGCGAAAATCACGTCCGATTCCGCTTTGCTCAAGGAAGCCGAGCGGATTGACGACGCGATTCGCTCGAACTCTGCCTCGGACGAAGAACGCGACCGCATGTCGAGGCTCTGCCGTCTGCATCGGATAAGCCCCGACCGTTTCAGTGCACGTCTCCACCTGGTCCTCCATTCCCTCGGTTTGACGTCTCCCGACTTGAGCTACTACGAAATCCTGGGCGTTGAACCGAGCGCCGGCCGGGATGAGATCAAGAAGGCCTTCAGGCAGCTCAGTCTCAGGTATCACCCCGATTTGAACCCGGGCGACACTGACGCGACCGAGAGCTTCAGGACAATTCGTAAGGCCTACGAGGTCCTCTCGGACGAGAAGCGCCGGGAACGGTACGATGCCGAGTCGGCGATTCCCGGATGGCTGGATGATCAGGCAGAAGAGGAGTTGAATGCCGTCGGCAATGGACGGAGGCTCAGGCAGCTCTGGCAGCTTGGAACTCCCGTCCTCATTCTGCTGCTGTTCTGCTTTTGGGTCGATTATGAATACCTGCTGACCGACAGATATTACCGGGTGAAACAGGCGGGCGAAGCAGGGAAGGATGAGAATCCGTTCTCGAGCGTCAAATCCGTCGAAATCGCAATGAGGGAGGACGTCCCGTCTTCGGCGGGACCCGCGATTTCGGGAAAAACCCGGCCAAACGATATTACGGAAACACCTCCTGCCGCGCAGCCGGATCACGGACACGACATCGCTCCAGGTCGTGAACCGGCGGTGATCGAGGAGCCGTCCGGCGATCTCGCGTCACGGCGGGGTGAGACGGAGACGCGCGCGGCAGGAATCGGTCCGGAGTCTGAAATCGGACCGAAGAATGGGAAACAGGGTTCGAGGGGATTGCCGGAGCACGGAAGAACCTTGCAGCAGCCCATTCCCGCGGAAACTGCCGGTTTCGTGGAGCGAAAGGGAAAGACCGAAAGACAGGTGACGGGTGAGAAGACAAAGGAGGGCAAAGGAGCGGAAATCAAGCCGGTGAGGCAGGCGGAAACGGGAACCCGCGGAGTTGCGGGCAAAACGGAAAGCAGAGCCGTTTCCCGGATGGTCAAAGATGCGAAACAGGCTGAAAAACGCCGTCCGGGCGACCCGGGGGATACGAAGCGGCAGGCTTTGCCTGCGGATGCTCCGCCGGGAATGATCGAAAATCATGCACTCCCGGACGCCCCCATGCCGTCAATCGACGAGATGAGTATTCGGGCGCGCGATTTTATCAGGCGGTATGTCGCAGCATACGAGAACAGAAATCCCACCCGGTTGTTCGATTTTTTTGAGCCGAACGCCGTCGAAAACGGCAAGTCGCTCAATCATCTGTTCTCGACGTACATCTCCAATTTCAAACGGGCCGAAAAAATTCGTTATCAAATCCACCCTGCCGACTTCAGGCTTGCCCGGGAGAAGATGATCGTCAGCGGCAGCTTCGAGATGGCGGTGAAGTTCAAGGGGGAACCGACCGTGGAATCCAGGGGCTCAATCCTGATGGAGCTGACCCTGCACGATGACGATTTCCGAATCAGGACTCTGACCTACAACTTCTGGGAATCCGTCAGGCGATCCGACTGATTCCGGGTTGAGCGCAACGCGCCGCGGGCCTGGAGCGGAACTTACGGCAAAGCCCGAAAATCCTCATCGCCGTTCCTGCGCCCGGAGGGAACTCATACGAAGTTACCTAGAAAACAGACTCACCCGGGAATCTATTTTCTAGGTAAATCCGTATCCGGATACGGCAGGGCGGGCGCGGTTCCATCGTGCCCACGCTCGGGCCGAGAGCCCGGCGTCGCCCTGCTCGAGAGGAATCCTTGGCGTTCAAAGCAGTTTGTTCAGGCAGCGGCCCTTCAGGTCGGAGATCACTTTCCTCACTTCCTGCGCCTTTTCGAGATCCGCCACGAGCACCGCATCTTCGGTGTCCACGATCAGAATCCCGTTGACTCCCAGTGCCGCCACATGCCTGTTGCCCCGGGCCATGACGAAAGAACCCCGGCAGTCGATGAGCATCGCGTCTCCTTCGGCCAGGTTTCCCGCCTCATCCTGTTCCGCCCGCCGCGTTTCATAGAGGCTGTACCATGAGCCGACGTCGCTCCAGCCGCAGTCGCAGGGAAGCACATAGACGGTCCGGCCGGTTTTCTCCATGATCGCGTAATCGAAAGAGATGCCGTCGATTCCTTCGTAAAGCGAGGCCAACCGTTGAGCGTGTTCGTCCGAGTCAAACCCGGTCAACCCGGTCAGTCCCGAATGAAACGCAGGCATATGCTCCGAGAATTCCGCCAACAGAAGGAAGGATGCGGCAACGAAGATGCCGGCGTTCCAGTAGGTGCCGCCTCCGAGGAGGTATTCCTCCGCCTTGTGGAGAGGAGGTTTTTCCACAAACCGTTTGACCCGATGGAACGCGACCCCGTCGACGTTCCGTTCGACCGGGTCCGTCTCGATGTACCCGTAACCCGTTTCAGGTCGTGTGGGCACGATGCCGAGAGTGACGATGGCCCTGTCGTTGGCCGAGAGTGATACGGCATGCAAGAGCGCGGTTCTGAAAACATCGGGCCGAGCGACGAAGTGGTCCGCGGGGAGGATCACCATCGGGGCATTGCCGGCGAGGTATTCCACGTATCTCGCAGCCAGCCCTATGCAGGGGGCCGTGTTTTTCCCCTGGGGCTCCGCCAGGATACGAACTTCGGTTCCCGAGAAGAGTCGGCTCGTTTCGTCGAAATGCTCACGACCCACCACCAGAATGATTCGGGAATCGGGCACGAGCCCCTTGATCCGCTCGTACGTGGCTTTGACCATCGGCTGATCGCCGATAATGCTCAGCAGTTGCTTGGGCCGCGCCTTACGGCTGACAGGCCAGAACCTCGTTCCGGAACCGCCCGCCATGATCACAATGTACATGAAGCCGTCCTTCTCAGCAGACCGTGCCCTTGCGCCCGTAATCGTCCTCGAGCCGGATAATGTCGTCTTCGCCGAAATAGGTCCCCTGCTGGACTTCGATGAAGCTCATGATCGTCGTGCCGGGGTTTTCGATCCGGTGTTTGACGCCGGCCGGGATGTCGATATACTCTCCCACTTCGAGCGGGATTTTTCGATCGTCGAGCGTTACAAGAGCCTGTCCCTGGACGATCATCCAGTGTTCCGACCGTTTGTAGTGCAGCTGATAGCTCAGTCTTTTCCCGGGGAGCACATCGACGCGCTTGACCTTGTAGGTCGGGCTGTCCTCGAGGACCGTCCACAGGCCCCATGGCGGCCTGGACATGGCCGCGTGGGGCTTTGTCCTTTCCAGAACGGCGCGGTAGAGCTGCACGTACTCGCAGGCCATCCGCTCCATGTTGAATCGCTCTTCCACGAACCGGCGGCAGGCTGAACGGTCCCAGGAGTCGATTCTGCGAACCTCCTCGACGATCCGGTCCATGTCCGCGGCGAGGATTCCGTTCTCGCCGCTTTTCACGATTTCCGCCATGGTTCCCCTGTTGAATCCGACCACCGGCGTTCCACAGGCGTTCGATTCGAGAATGTGAAGCGGAAAGGCAGGCTCCTCGGAGGTGCACAGCACCGCCGCGGCCTTGCCCCAGAGCTCCCCGAGCTTTTCGGGACTGAGGCAAGGCGCGTGCCTTATCCTGGAGCCGTCCACGTATCGGGCAATTTCCATCTCGTAGTAGTCAGGGTCTTCGATGTTGCCGACAATGAGCAGTTTCCGGTCCGAGCGCAACGCGATTTCAACGGCGTCCCGAACCCCGCCCGTCTTTCCGACCGGTCCCCACCACAGCAGATGGTCGCCGGGCTTGGCGCGACAGTTGAACACGCTTGCATCGACCGCGGGGTAGATGGTGCCGGCATAATCCAGGCTCGAATCGCGTGATGCGTCGCTGGCCGATACGTAGGCGCAACGGTGGTTCCATTTGCGGAATATGGGCAGCACTCCCTCCGACAAACGGCCGTAAAAGCTCGAGACGATGGGGATCTTGGCGAAGGGGGCGTACGAAACCGAAAGCAGGTTGTCATGGGTATGCAGAAGATCGAATTCCGATGCTTCCTCCATTGCCGCACCCAGGCTGAGACACTCGAGGGCGGATGAGTCCGAATCGGACAACGGCGGGATCGGCCCCCCCTCCGGAGGCGTTTCCAGCCCGAACAGCTTCACTTCCACCCCCTGGGCCGCCATGGCGTGACGAAAAAGCTTGCACAGGATGCTCCAGGTCAGTGCCTGAACACCTCTGGCCCGCCATGATGCCGGGTAAACCATTCCGACTTTCATTCGATCCCCAACGTCGCTTCAGGTGAGAGCGCCTGCTTTCAAAGACTCATCAAAACGATGAGCACGACGAAATATAACTGATTGGCGGGGATTTGCCAGTTGAATTCCACCACGCTGTGGCACAGAAAGGCCAGGCTGCCCGCCAGTGCCCCAACGGCGATCAGACGTCTCCGCGGGTCGCCGCCGCCCTCGCAGCGAATCCCGTCGGCCCGCAGCCCCGCCGGAATCGGAGAACGGTGAATCGCACTTCCTGACCCGCCTGGAACCTCGGAAAGGGAAAGGGTACCGGAAGGACCGCTCGAACGTCGGCGATCGGGCAGATTCTCCCCGGCATCGAGTTTCCATGCACGCCGGGCTGCCAGGACCCAGTATCCCCATGCCAGCACGGTCAACCCGGCGGCAACGGGCACGCCCAGTTCTCCGGCGAGCTCGAGGTAGTCGCTGTGCGCATGGACGATTTCCTGGTCGTCGAGCAGGTGGGACTGGTAGAGACGAATCGCGTGAGCGAAGGTGTCCAGACCGGTTCCGGTCAGGAAATGGTCCCGAATCAGCCGGCAACTGTCGGCCCAAATCTTGAAACGGCCCACGGCGCCGCCCTCCAGGACGTCAAAACGGGCGATGATGTTGCCGAAGCCGACGATGCTCCCGTAGGCGATCATCACCCCCCAGCAGACGACGACGAAAGCGAGCATGCCCGGTCGCCGTATTCTGCCGATGATCGTAAACGCAGTGAGAGCGATCAGGGCACTGAGGATACCCCCCCTTGATTCGGAAAAGACCAGGGCAAACAGCACCATGCCGACAAGAAAGGAAAAAAACAACCGCTTCTGCCTGGCCTGAGCGTTTCGTTCCCGGGCATCGTAGGACCTTTGCCGGGACAATCTCGAAGGAGGTTCTTCCGGAGAAAGGGCATACCCGAGAAGGACCGGCCAGATCATGCCGAGAAACGCGGCGAAGTGGTTCCGGTTCACGAAGGTCCCCCGTGCGTCGCCGGTCCCGGCGGCTTCCCAGAGGACTCCCAGGGAAGGCACGAGCACTTGCAGGATGCCGTAGAGAGCCTCGGACGCAGCCACGAGAAAGAGCAGGCGAAAGAACCATTCGGGAGAGCCTTCCCGGAGGGCGTTTCGCAAGAGAATGCCGAACAGGACCAGAAACACCCACCAGAACAGGGAAAACAGCGTCATCACGGGGAGGTAGGAAATCGCGGCCCATCCCTGCGGGCTTCCGGCTGCCTCGGCGGCCCGTTGCAGCCACAGCAGGCGGTGCGGAGCCAGCACGGCCAGGGCGGAGGGCGGCAGGGGAATCAGCTGCAGAACCGGAAAAGCCAGAATGAAGACTCCGGCGGCCTGCCACTTCATGGGGATTTCCCGCATCAGGGAAGGCGATTCGGGCTCCATCCACAACAGCACCGCCGTTCCGATCATGAACAGCGCGGCGAACATGCTCCAGAACCAGGGGCGCGCGCCCCCCAGGAAAAACGGGAGGAACAGGACCGGGAGGGCGATCGTGACCCGGGTCAGGAAGATGCCGCCCAGAGGTCTCACGCCCGGGCCTTTGATGGCCCCGAAATGGTCATATGAGCGGACGCCTGGCCTGGGGGGCATGATGAGCGATTTCGTTTATCGGGAGACTTGAGGCGACCGGAGACGGCCGATCGACCGATCGGCACGGGAGAAGCCCTTGTTTGTCCTCGAGCTCCTTGAGCTTTGCCACCACGGTGCGTCTCAGGTGTTCGATGCGCCTCAGGGTGTAATGGCTTATGGGGTCGTTGAGCAGATCTTTTCTCAGCGACAGCGTGCCGTAGCTCTTGCTCCCGTTCACCAGCGGCAGCTCCAGCACCAGCACGCGCCCCCGGCACTGGTCCAGATCGAGGCAGATCTCGTTGAGGCACCACCTGTACGTGTCTCCGGGGCCGTTCCACCAGACTCCATTGAAATGAATCCTGGCTTCATCCATCTTGAGCAGTTCGCATGCGCTCACGATGCGCTCCCACATCTCCTCCACGCTCCCGGCCCGAGCGATGTGAAGCTGCTGGTCCAGGAACGTGCGGCGCTCGCGCGCGAAGCCCATCACGTCCGTGACGTCATGGAAGTAGCCCACTACTTTGTCGACGGTCACGTACTCCAGGTAGCCGATCTTGCGTATGAAGAAGACGACGAGCAATCCAAGAACCAGGAGCAGGAACCCGGCTTTGACATCCCTCGCGTGGACGATGAGCAGTGCAAACGCTCCGAGGAACAGTGTCGCGCCGTACATGATCAGGACGGCCTTGCGCTGGCTGAGCCCCATTCTGAGCAATTTGTGGTGGATGTGGCTCTTGTCGGGCTGGAACATGCTCCGGCCGAGCACGAACCTGCGTATGGGCGCCAGGATGGTGTCCATCAACGGCAGCCCCAGGGCCACGATGGGTATGATGATCGCAACGGTGGCCGGACTCTTCAGGGAACCGAGAATGCTGAGCGAAGCGAGGATGAAGCCGAGAAAGTAGCTTCCGCAATCCCCCAGGAAGATCGACGCCGGGTTGAAATTGTAACGCAGAAATCCCATGCAGGCCCCGGCCAGGGCGGCGAGGCCGACAACAGCAGCGGTGTTGCCCCCGTTCTCGGTCAGTACCAGCAGAACCAGGGAAACGAAAAGACTCGTACCGGTCGCCAATCCGTCCAGCCCGTCGATCAGGTTGACGGCGTTCACCACCAGGAGGACCCAGAACAGAGTGACGATACCGGAAAACCATCCCAGGGAGAATTCGGAACCCCACGGCAAGGCGATCTGTTTGAAGAACAACCCGCCCTCGCAGGCCAGGAGGGCCGCCACGATCTGAAACAGGAACTTCACGTCCGGGCGGAGCTGGTGAACGTCATCACAGAGCCCCATGACGAACACCACGGTGGCCCCTGCCGAAATCCAGATCAAGGACGAATCCCAGTATGACGAGAAAAAGAGCACGCAGCCCCAGAAGGGCAACATGAAAGCCAGGTAGACGGCAATCCCGCCCAGCCGGGGAATCGGTTCGACATGGATTTTGCGCGCTGCGGGCCGATCGACGACGTCGAGTCGTTTGGCGATCCTTCCCACCACCGGCGTAAGCGTCAGGGCCAGGAGGAGGGATGCGAGAAACGCGATCAGAATAGTATACATCGATCACCAAATGACGAACGTCATGAGGACTCAGAGACGAATCAACCGTTTCGACAGTGCAGCGCCAATCACACGGCAGACTGCGAATTCGCCATTGCGAACATAACACAAATTTAATGTTACACAAGAACTACGGACAATATTAAAACAAACTGAAGAAATTTTCTCCGGATGATTCAAATGGCGTTCGGTCCCAACAAAAAATTTGCCTGGAGGGTAAAGGTCTACCGGCAAACCACCCATTCGATATGCGCTATCCCGTTTGCGGGAACACCATATATTCTGTCGGGTCCTGAAATCACGCTTCCGGCGGAGGTTGTCCAATGACGCTTCAATCAGCGCCCGGTCCGTGCACCCGTTCTTTGAGTATGTCGGCATATCTTCGTGCCCATTCACTGCGGTTGAATTCACGAGTCGCGAAGGACCGTCCCGCATTTCCCATTTTCCGTCTCAATGCCCGGTTTTCCGCCAGTTCAATGATGGCGGAAGCCAGGGCCGCGCCATCTTCAGGCGCAACGGCAATGCCGCCGCCGGACAGCTCCAGGATCCGCCTGGCTTCCCCCTGCACCCCCAGCACGATGGGTTTTCCGGCGCCCATTGCCTCGAGCATCTTCGACGGCAGGACCGTCTTGAACAGTTCCGATCCGCGCAGCACTACAAGGGAAATATCGGTTGCCGCCATGTAATCCCTGACGGTTTTGTGCGGCACCAGCCCGGTGAATTCGACGTTTGTCAGTCGCATCGCCTCGGCGTGGGCGCGAACTGACGATAATTCAGCTCCGTCACCGACAACAAGAAAACGTACATGGGGATGCGATCTTTGCAGCGACGCCGCTGCCGCCGGCAGGACTTCCAGACCATGGGCCATGCCAACCGTGCCGATGTAGCTGACCAGAACGTCATCGTGCTTCAGGCCGTGCAGGCATCGTACGACGCGGGCGTCACCCGCTTTCCAGAATTCGACGTCGATGCCGTTGGGAACATACTCGATTTTTGAACCGGGAATACCGCGCCCGGTCAGGTTATCGATGAAAGCACGCGTGACGCACACGACGGCGAGCGCATTCCGGTACAAGGAAAGTTCCAGTTGTTCCGTGAGACGCAGAATCCATGAATTCCTTACGGCCCCGACCGCGGCCGCCGATTCCGGCCATAGATCCCGGAGCTCGAAAACCCACGGGGTTCGTGTCAGCGCCCCGGCGAGCCGCCCCGCCACAGCGTTGAAAAACTGGGGGGAAGTGGCGACGATGACGTCGAATTTTCCGAGTCTCAGCGAACGCCACACCGATGTGGGCACGAAGGACAGGTAATTGAGCGTGCGCTTGAAAACTCCTGTATTCGCAGCCAGGTAGGTCCACACCCGGTGAACGTGAATCCCGTCCAGCAGGGATCGGTCGTACCAGCGCTTTCTATGGCCCGCAAAAGGCACGCCGCGGGGATGACTGGGCACGCACGTGACCACGTGCACCTCGTGGCCCGCACGCACCCATTCCCTGCAATGCTCGAAAGTCCTGATGGCCGGTGCGTTGACTTCGGGAGGGAAGTAATGTGAAAGGAACAGGATTCTCATGAAGGGACGCGGACGGACCTCCCGGTCAAAGCAGATGTATGGACCAGTTCAGTTCCAGTCGATCGTGAAAATCGAATGCGGCCGAAAGCGCCGGGCGATCGATTTCCACCCCGAAACGGGGGTGATAGGGAGTGGTCGTCGCATCAAAAGAGAAACCGCGGCCGCTCACCCGTGCCAACGCCTCCGAACCGGCCGCCGCTTTCCAGCCGTCCGAGTCGAGAGAACAGGTGAGCCCGGGGGCCAAGTGCACCCGAAGGACGGCCTGGTGTCTGCCCGGCGCGGTCAATTCGTCGTGAAACCCGATCACCGGGGGTTCGATTCGAATGCTCCGGCTGTGAATCACGGTCTGCCCGCTTTTTCCCGGCCCTCCGCAGGAACCATGCAACTCGAGACCACCATCCCGGAAGCCTGTGCCGGCGGAACGGATCGAGATCCTGCGCGCGCAGCGAAAAGACTCCCACAATTCAGACTGGTCCCGGCCGTCCACCTGGATGGTGTTGTGCGCGGCGGTGCCGCGATCGTATTGGCGGACGGAACACGGATTGTACGTGAAAACGCCGGTATCCGCGATCACGCGCATGCCCCGGCGACTCAGCTCGAACGAGAGAGCGTCGGCATGGCCGTGGCCGGGTTGATGGTCCGGCCCGATCGGTCCCGAATCGAAAACGAGGTAGGTGCCGTAGCCATCCCGCCACCCGAAATATCCCGCGTCGGCCAATGTCCACGTGCCGAGGCGCGTATCGAGGTTCTCCATCCCGGGGTCTCTCCCGGCGATGAACCGTTGGATCAATGCTCCGTAAGTGGGTGCCACCCCCAGCGCGCAGTCATTGAGCAGCGCGTATTCGCCATCCGGATGGACCAGCCGGCTCAGGGAACCGAGCAGATTCGTGCCGGCCGATTGGGACAGGTGCCCGATGGTGTCCGCATCCCGGCTTCGGACCTTGTCCGCGACTCCGGCCAGCCGCAGCAGCGCTTCGGCAAGCAGCGCCTGGTACATGGGGCTGCGCTCGTCGTGTGCTCCATCGGGAAGCACCTGCGTGGCCAACTCCTCCCGGAGGATCGAGAGGCCGCGCCGTACCCATTTCGACGCACGCTCCCCGTCCAGGCTCAAGCCGGCCCAGCAAAGCGTGACGGCATTCTCCAGGAGATGGTTTCCCATGAGATGATATTCGATCTGTGCCTCCAGCGCGGCCGCCTGACGGGCGATGCTGTCCACGATCCGATGCGCGGCGGCTTCGTCGAGACCCCTGTTTGAGTGAACCCATTCGATCCATTCCCGAATGCGGATCGAAAGAGGATAGGGTTCCCATCCCGGACCTTTCGGATCGGTGTTTTCCGCGATCCAGTCCAAAACCAGAAAGAGGCCGTCACGGGGCTGAATTCCGCTCAGAAAACGAAAGGCGTGGAGATTGTATGTCCACAACCGGTCCGCACCGGGCTGCCGCCACCGTTCGGGACCGGAGAACGGCAGCCTGCGGTTCAGAAAAGTGAAGCCGGAACCGTCGAACCCGTCGTTCCGGATTTCCGCCGCGGGCTCCGAGTCTCTCGGCCGCAGCCGGTGCGGCCCGAGGGGCCCGGGCAACCGCGAAAACGGGAGCAGAGCACGGGCCACCCGGTAGATGACCTGGCGGGGCCGGAGGTACCGAACGGTATGAAAGAACAAATGGGGGTTCACTGTCGACTCAACGCAGGGATAGGCGTGCAGCAGGTGCGCACCGGTGTTCGGGCATCCGCCCGGATGCCTGAAATGTAATACGAAGTTTCATAAGACACAAAAGAGCGGGGGAATGATTCCCCCGCACCCCCCAAGTTTCGGCCACACGCGCAAGCGCGTGAGGCCGAGTGCTCGGCGCTGTCGGCGACTGGCCGAAGGCCGCCGCCGCAGCGCCACACGGA
>Ga0208041_1000603_pt1 | contig 32357 bp, 29 predicted proteins | sample AD_SCU002_MetaG_FD_184453 | JGI IMG/M metagenome (GOLD analysis project Ga0208041, IMG submission 184453) | Active sludge microbial communities of municipal wastewater-treating anaerobic digesters from China - AD_SCU002_MetaG (SPAdes) (version 2) | ecosystem: Engineered > Bioreactor > Anaerobic...
ATATTATTATATCATAATTTAGATATGCACTTTAGATTGAATTTTTGAAAGGTGGAAGGGTGGCTTAATAAAGGTGTGATGAATGGCTATCACCAACACTTAACACCAAACGTCAGAAAAAAAAAGAGCCTTGTTAAAGGCTACTCCGATGTGCAGGAACTCCAATCAGTTTACTATAAGGAGGTGCATCTTTGACCACAACTGCTCCAGCAGCAACCACGCTGTGATCACCAATATGAATGGGTCCTAAAAGTGTTGCATTAGCATACACGATGACGTGATTGCCTAATTTAGGATGACGATCGACTTTCTCGAATGTATTGGCCCCAAGGGTTACGCCATGATAGAGAACACAATGATCGCCAATCACGGCTGTTTCACCAATGACGGTCCCCATGCCATGATCTATGAACACACCATGACCTATCTTAGCCGCTGGGTGGATATCAATACCCGTGATCTTTCGTGTGCGATAGCTCATCCATCGTGCTAAGTTTTTATAACCTTTAACCCATAACCGATGAGCTCTTCGGTGACGTCTTAAAGCAATGACACCTGGGTAGGTTAGATAAATCATCACACACGAGGGGGCAGCAGGATCAAATTTTTTTACAGCTTGTACATCTTCAATGGTGCATTTCATCATAGGTCATAAAGCGGGGTTGATAAATAGCGTTCACCCGTATCGCATACAATAAAAACAAGTCGCTTCCCTTTTGATTCAGGACGCTTGGCAATCGTTAGTGCAGCATAAAGAATAGCTCCTGATGATATACCTGCAAATACACCTTCTGTTTTCGCAAGTAAACGTGCGTGTTCAAAAGCATCATCATTCGTGACTGGGATAATTTCATCAATGACGTTCATGTTGAGCACTTTAGGAATAAATCCTGCACCAATCCCTTGAATTTTATGAAATCCTGGTTGACCGCCTGATAAGACTGGAGAATCTTTAGGCTCAACTGCAATAATCTTGACATGACTAATGTGTTCCTTTAAAACTTCACCGACACCCGTGATTGTCCCACCTGTTCCAACACCAGCAATAAAATAATCGACGACTCCATCGGTATCTTCAAGTATTTCACGTGCTGTTGTTTTTTTATGCATCTTTGGATTGGCTTCATTTTCAAATTGCATCGGGATGATCACATGGGGATTGCTCGCTTTCATTTCATATGCATAAGCGATAGAACCTTTCATCCCTAAACTTGCATCAGTCAAGATGACTTCAGCGCCTAATGCTTTGACAATTTGAACCCGTTCTTTCGAGACAGATGATGGCATCACTAAGGTCAGTTTATAGTTTTTAGCCGCACAAATAAAGGCTAAACCAATACCGGTATTGCCGGATGTTGGTTCAACAAAATGGGTGTCTTTTGTGATGGTATGCTGCTGTTCAATCGATTCAATCAGTGCAAACGCTAATCGATCTTTAACACTTGAAAGTGGGTTATGATTTTCGAGTTTTGCTACAAGTTCAACATCGAGGTTAAACATCTTTTCAAGATGACGAAGTCGTAACAAGGGCGTATGCCCGATGAGCTCGGTATAATTTTGTGCGATTTTCATATGTTCAACTCCTTAAGCACATTCATTATATACAATTTGGTCTCTCTTTGCATGAAAGAGACAAAAGATAACGCTTACTTGATATGAATGGCTTTAAACAAGCTAAAAAGACTTGGTATTCTTTAAAAATATGATATAATGCAACAGGTGATTTAAATGGAAATTATGAAGTTTTCACTGGGTAGTTTACGTAGTAACTGCTACATTGTGAGTGAAGAAAACAAAGCACTCATCATCGATCCGGGTTATGAGAGCGATGATGTTGTCAAATACATTAAAAAAAATGAACTAACCGTTGAAGCAATCTATATTACGCATGGTCATCCTGATCATGTTGGTGGCGTTAAACAGATGAAAAGCCTTTTTGATGTTTTCGTGTATGCACCTTATAAGGATCGTATTTGGATGGGCAAAAGCACATATAATCAACTTGGTTATGAAATTCCTGTCGATATTTGGGTTCATGATTTAGAAACGTTTGAAGCGATTGGTCATTTATGGACCATCTATGAAACACCTGGACATTCCGAAGGAAGTACAGTACTCCAAACCGATCATATCCTCTTTTCTGGTGACACGTTATTTTATCAAAGTATCGGTCGAACAGATATTCCGTTATCCGATTCTCAAGTGATCTATCGTTCGATTAAGCGTATGTATCAGCTTTTTGATGAAGACACCGTTGTCTATCCTGGACATGGAAGACCTACCGATATTGGACATGAAAAAAAGTTTAATCCATTTGTAAGAAGTTAAGGGAAGCCGTGTGCTTCTCTTTTTTTCTATGCTATAATCATGAAGAAGAGGGTGATATGATGATTCATTTTCGTAACGATTATAGCGATATCGCACATCCAACCATTTTAAAACGATTCGTCGAGCTCCAAAACGAAACTCATCTCGGTTATGGCATGGATACCCATGTCGAACGTGCTAAAGCGTGTCTTAAACAAGCGATTGGTTTTGATGGGTATATTCATTTGATGACAGGTGGTACGTCTGCGAATAAAACCGTGATTGCTCATCTTTTGAAACCATATGAAGCGGTTATTTCAGCTGATACAGGTCATATTGAAGTTCATGAAACGGGAGCCGTTGAAGCGACAGGTCATAAGATTATCAGTGTACCCACTGAAGACGGGAAATTGACACCTTCCATGATTAAAAGTGTCTATCAGCGTCATTCAGATGAGCATATGGTTAAACCCAGAATGGTTTACATATCAAATGCGACTGAAACAGGACAGATTTACACGAAACAAGAACTGAAGTCGCTCTATATCATGTGTCAATCACTCGGCTTATACTTATATTTAGATGGCGCTCGCTTAGGCGTTGCTTTGACATCGAAACCCAATGATCTAACCCTACATGACATCGCATTATATACCGATCTCTTTTATATCGGTGGAACCAAGAATGGTGCATTACTTGGTGAAGCAGTCGTCATGAAAGATCCAAAAATGGATGAATTCTTCCGCTATTCCATCAAACAACAAGGTGGTTTACTCGCAAAAGGATTTGTTGCAGGTATCCAATTCGAAGTTTTATTTGAAAATCAGCTCTTTTTTGAAATCGGTCAACAAGCAAACCACATGGCTGAAATCCTCGTCCATGAACTGCATGGGTTAGGTCTTGATTTTAAGGAAACCCCAACAAATCAACAGTTCATTACCCTACCGACTCATGTTGTGGATGCCCTCTTGAAAAACTATACATTTGAAATTTGGCATGATTATGGCAACACAAAAACTATTCGACTGGTCACAACCTATCGGACTACACAAGATGAGATTAAACATCTTGTTCGTGATATCAATCATTTGATGATGTGACATCAATCTTCACACGATAAATCAAAAGAGAACGATGCTCTTGCATGTTCTCTTTTTTGATTGTTTGATCTTTATTTTTTGATGTTATGTCCACAAGATGGACATGATGAATCCCACACCGATAGAGGATGGTGACACACAACACATCGATGTTTTTGATTCTGTTCTTCTAACCATTGATCCACATGACCTTCTTGAATGCGCAATAGATTTTCACGCAAGTCAACACCTATTCTTGTATAGATATTGGCAAGATGTTGATGAATCTCACATGTTTTCTCATGAAATGATGAACATTCATGGCAATACCGATATCCTTTTTCATCAAGACATGCTAAAATCTTACATCCATGACACCAGCAAGCTTCTGTAAGTCCTCCACACCCTTGGCATGTGACTTGTTCAATTTGACAGTGATGTTGATTGGCGATATCGATTCGCGCTTGTTCATGATCGCGTTCAGCACGATAGATGATACACGCCCCACAATAAATACCACAACGTCCAACAAGTTCTTGACTGATCATCTTAATCACCTTCTTAAATCTTCATGAAGATCTTTCTTTTCTAACATCACAAGTGTCTCACATTCCGTTGTTTGAGGAAACATTCGGAGTGGAACGACTTTTTTAAGATTATATGCGACTTGAAGTAATTTTACATCACGAGTGAGTGTTTTAAGATCACAGGATAGATAAAAGACTTGTTCAAATGGGCGATCAACCATGGCTTGAACGAGAGCAGGCATTAAGCCGTTACGTGGAGGGTCAACCACTAAAACATCTCCATCGACATCTGTAATGAGTTTTTCAGCATACCCTTTCAAGATTCTGACATTGGTTAATCCATGGTGTTGAACAACACCTTCAGCAACTTTAATCGCGTCCTCATTCGATTCAATCATGGTCAATGATGTGAGCTTTTCATGACAATATAAACCAATACTTCCAACACCACTATATGCATCAATCAGATTGGCTTGTTTTAACATATGCTTTTTGATGAGCGCATATGCTTTTTCAATAACGGGGACGTTGACTTGAAAGAATGATTGATCAGTGATTGGAAAAGACCACGATCCTCGTGTAAGTTGAATCGTTTTTTCTCCATAGATGGCATACGATTTGGAACCCAAAATCGATTGTGGATGATCCTTGATATTGATCGTGATACCGATAACTTCCTTGAGTGTTTTCAACTGGTTAAGCATTTCATCTTTTCCATAAAAAGAAGGTTGAAGTGCAACAAGTGTGACAAGTGCTTGATGGCGTTCATTGGTTCTGATGACGATATGTTTGAATACTTTAGCATCCACACGTATTTTTTGACTATTTAAATGCTTGATGATCAGATTGGTCGTTTGATCTGCAAGAACAAAATGATCGATGGGAATGAGTCCTGAACCATCTTCTTGGTATAACCCTAGTGTTAATGTTGGACGAAACATCACATGAAAAACCGATTTGTTTCGATATCCAAAAAACGATCCGTCGGTTAACGTCTCTTCGGGTTCAATAGTGATCCCTGCAATCTTTTCAAAGGTTTGCTTAGTCAATTGGTGTTGCCACTTCAATTGTTCTTCATCAGACATATGGAGTAAATCAAGACTACCTAGATGGAGATCTGGGTGATTTCTTCTTGATGGACTTGAGGTTACTAATTGAATGATTTTTCCTTCAGCAAAGCGATTTTTCATCGATACAATTTCAATCTTTGCAACTTCATCTTTGAGCATTCTTTTGACAAAGATGACAATGCCTTCATGCTTAATAATGCCTTGTCCGATGTAATCCACATCGACGGCAGTTCCTAAGATCACACTACCAACAGTTAACATCATCTTCCTCCTTGAAATAGAATGCTAAACCACCTTGAGACGTTTCTTTATACGACTGATGCATATCAAGTCCTGTTTGATACATCGTTTGAATCACCATATCGAGTGATATCTTTCTTGAATCCGTTAAAAAATAGGCGAGTCCACAGGCATCAATTGCGCGTAGTGCAGCAACAGCATTACGTTCGATGCATGGAATTTGGACGTAACCATTGACGGGATCGCATGTCAATCCCAAATGATGTTCCATCGCGATTTCAGCTGCATACTCAATTTGATCCATCGACAAATTAAAGAGTGTTGCATGTGCAGCTGCAGCCATGGAGCATGCACTTCCAACTTCGGCTTGACATCCTGCAACCGCACCTGATATCGATGCATTATGTTTAATCAAATTACCAATAAGTCCAGCGACAGCTAAACCATTCATCACACGTTCTTTGGTAATAAAGTGATGCTTTTCGTGCATATAATAAAGCACTGCAGGCAAGACACCACACGCCCCACAAGTCGGTGCAGTGACGATGATACCGCCACTGGCATTTTCTTCTGAAACAGCAAATGCATAGCTTGCAACTAAACGGTTTTCAACAAGTTCTGGTTTATCTGTAGCCTTAAGTTTCCCGTAGAGTTCAGGTGCTTTACGTTTCATTTTTAGAGGTCCCGGAAGAATACCATGTGTCGCGATACCTTTAACGATCGAACTTTTCATGGTTTCCCAAATCTCTTCGAGAAATGTTTTAATCTCTTCACCTTCCACTTCATAGACATAATCATGAAGGGCTATATGTTTACTTTTACAATATTTTTTGATTTCTTTAAACGTTTGATGGGGATAGATATGCTTTTCCTCTGAAGGATCACCCACAAAAACGATGCGTCCACCACCTGTGCTATTGACTTCTTTATCGATGAGAAGATGATCACCTTCAAAACCTTGAATACGTAAGGTATTGGGATGTTTCGATAAATCGATCGACGTCAAAAAAGCCACGGGAGAATCTCCCAATGACTCCTTGATGGCTTCTTCTGTCAAATGTCCTTTTCCTGTAAGTGCGAGTGAGTTATAAAGCATGATCTCAAAGCGATCACAGGAGGGACAATGATCTTTTACAATTTTTGCAGCTTTCGCGGGTCCCATCGTGTGTGAACTTGATGGACCGTGACCAACCTGATAGAGGTATCTGATGGAAAGCATGGTGGTGATCACATTCCTTTAGCGTTGAAACTTATTCTTCAAGTAGTTGACATAATACATAGGGTTGAACGCTTCTTTGGTTGCAATCAGTAAAATCTCTTTAGGCGATTTACTGGATGCAAATTGATGGACGTGTTCTTTTAACCATGCATTGATGGCAGGAATATTATTCGATGATAAAGCTTCTTCGATATCGAGTTCTTTATTCATCGCTTGATACATTTGAGCAGCATAAGCTGACCCAAGTGCATAGGTTGGGAAATAACCGAGCATACCACCTGACCAATGGACATCTTGTAAGACACCTTCTTTATCGGTCTTCGGTTTAATACCAACAAATTCACCCATCAACTTGTTCCACTTCTTTGGTAAATCTTTGACTTTAATCTTTCCTGAAATCATGCCTTTTTCGAGTTCATAACGTACCATGACATGAAGTGCATAGGTGAGCTCATCAGCTTCCGTACGAATCAGTGAACGTTCAGCACGATTGATGTAACGATGGAATTCTTCAAGTGATACTTGTTTGAGTTGTTTGGGGAATAATTCAACAAGTTTGGGGTAATGAACTTTCCAAAATGCCATGGAACGTCCGAGCATGTTTTCATACATACGAGACTGTGATTCATGAATACCTAGACTTGTTCCACCGTGTAGGAAGGTATCATCATATTTGGGATCGTTTTGCAATTCATAAATGGCATGTCCCATTTCATGTATCGTTGAAAAAATCGATGATACGAGATTATTTTCGTAATAGTGTGTCGTAATACGTGTATCTGTTGAACTGACACCAGATGTAAAGGGGTGTGCACTTTCTTTTAATAAACCACGACTGCGATCATAATGGAAAACATCAATCAAATATTGTGAAAACTTGATTTGAGATTCTCGTGGAAAGACGCTGTGTGTCAGTTTACGAGAGAACTTTTGCTTAACGGCAGTTACTTCCTTGACAAAGGGGACGAGTTCACGTTTTAGTGTATCGAAGAATAAATCATATTCTTTTTGAGTGAATCCTTCTTCATACTCATCGAGTAAAATATCATAGCCTTTTAATTCTGGTGTTTCTAAGTATTTCACTAATTTACGGTTAAATTCAACAATTTTTTCTAAGGTTGGTCTAAACATTTCAAAATTGTTTTCGTTCTTAGCTTTTGCCCATGTGTGAGGTGCTTGAGAGACTAAAACTTGATGAGCGATGAGTTCATCTTTGGGTACTAATTTAATGACTCTTAACTGCTTATAAGCATGTTTGATTTCTGTTCTTAAATCAGTATCTTGAATGCGATCAAGCGATGCATAAAGATGATCAATCGCATCAATATACTCAGGTGCTGATTCAATCTTATACAATTCTTCAGCCATCACTTGATATTGTTTCGTGCGATATTCGATGGATGCATCAGGTGCTTCTGTCTCTTGATCCCAGCTCATCAACCAGCCAAAATAACGGTAAGCTTTGATCTTCTTTCGATAATCATGATACGTTTGAATGAATGTTTCCATAGGAATCTCCTCATTTCTTCTTTTCTTCAATTATAGCACAAAGGGGATTTCACGGCGCGAAATCCCATAATATCTCATAAAAAGGCGAGTGTTGCAATACCAAAGTAAATCACCAGTGCAACCAGGTCATTAATCGTGGTCATGATCGGTCCAGATGCTGCTGCTGGATCTTGTTTAAACCGATGAAAAATCATCGGTACGAAGACTCCCATTAATGCCGAAATAAACATTGAAGCAAACACGGCAATTAAAACGACCAACCCGAGTTGATAGGGAAGTTGTTGATCTTGTGTTGGGAAAAACGATAGAAATGTTGTGACGAAGACAAAGGCTGCTAGAGCTAAAAGCACACTGTTAAATAATCCGATAAACAATTCCTTAATGACATGATCTTTTGGGATATTCTGGCTATCCATTTCGTTTTTATGAATACCTAAAATCGTGACAGCAAGTGATTGTGTACCGATATTACCCGCCATCCCCAAAATCAAGGGTTGAAATAAGACGAGTGCAGTAACTTCGGCAAGGGTTGCTTCAAAAATGGAAAGAAAACTTGCGATTAAAAGATTTAAAACAACAGAAACCATTAACCATGGTAAACGTTTCTTTGAACGTTCCCATGATGATGATGAGGATTCGTGATCAGAAATGAGTGCTAATTTTTGGTAATCACTTTCTGATGCTTCAATGATTTCATCGAAGACGTCATCTGCGGTGACAATGCCTACTAAATGATCATCACGATCGAGTACAGGAATCGCATTTCGGTCATAATCAACAACCGTTTGAATCGCTTTTTCAATCGATTCATCGGCGTAGACAAACTGGAAATCATCAAACATAATTTTTGGTAAGGCTGTATTACTGCGTGCAATGATTAAGTCTTTGAGATCAATCATCCCTATGATATGGTCATCTTGATCAAGGACGAAGACAGTATCGATATAATCCTGCTCTTTCGATTCTTTAATCACCTTATCGGTAGCTTCTTTAATCGTATCACTGATTCGAACGGCAATAAAATCGGTTGACATGATCGAAGCAGCTGTATCTTCTTCATAGGCGAGCAATAAATCTAATGTTTTTGCCTTAACTTTCGATAAGTGTTGATAGAGATGTTCTCTTTCTGTGGCATCAATATCTTCCATGAATTCCTTCAAATCATCGGATTGCATATTGCGAAACAGTGAACGTTTCCGTTGATCTTCAAGGTGTGAAAGCAGATCAAGTTGATCATCACTATCGAGTTCAACAAACATATCGGTCATCTTATCTAAACCGATGAGCGATAACATGCGTTTTCTTTCATCATCATCAAGGTTGGGATAAAGGAGAGCTAAGTCATAGGCTAAAATTGGTTTAAATATCTTTTTGAGTTGTTCATCCGTATGTTTAAAATTGATCGTTCGTTTCATCAGATCCCTCCTAACATGAGCGTTGCTAAACCAAAATAGATGAAAAGTGCAGCAACGTCAATCAGTGTTGTGATAAAGGGACCCGATGCAGCAGCAGGGTCGAATTTTAATGCATGTAAGGTGACGGGAATCATAAAAGCAATAAGGGGTGCAAGTGCAACCGTTAACCATAAGGAGAATCCAACGACCATGCTGATCAGAAGCGGTTCTGTTGTTAAGGATGAATTGAAAAAGGCAAATACATTGGTCATGATAAATGCGACAACTCCAATCGCAAGACCATTGATGATCCCTGTTGCAATCTCACGAAAGGCATTCGTCCATAAACCCTTCTCATGTGATGCAAGCATCTGTAATGTAACGGCAAGTGTTTGAGTAGCAACATTACCTGCAGAGTCTAAGATCAATGGTTGGAAGACAACTAAAATAGCAACCGCAGCTAGAACATGTTCAAACTGTCGTGTGACAAGTGCAATAGGAAGAGAAATGAGAAGTAATATGAGAAGCCATGGCAAACGGTGAAGTGCGGTTTTTAATGGACTCATATCTTCTTCAGTTTCAGGAAGTGCAGCAAGTTTTTCAAAGTCTTCTTGTGCTTCTTCTTGATAAATATCTAAAGCATCATCTAATGTAATCATCCCGAGCAGTTCATGTTGTTCATTGATCACCGGCATCTCATAGATCCCATAATTACGGATTGCTTGTACCGTTTTACTGATTGGATCTTTATCATAAGCGATGGGATAATCTTCAATAATCGCTTGGACTTCAAGCGGTGTTTTCGCTTTAAGAAGCGCTTTTAAAGGAATAGCCCCAAGATAGTGTTGGTGTTCATCAGCAACAAAGATCGTGTTGATGGATTCCACATCACTCGCTTCTTTGATCACTTTTTTTGTGGCTTGTTTAACATCCATCTCAGGATTGACAACGACAAAAAGGTTCGTCATTGCTGACCCTGTTTCGTCCTCGTTATAATGGATGAGTTCTTTGACTTCGCTATCTTCACCTAACTTATCAAGCAGTTCTTCTTGTTCATCTTTTTCGAGTTCCAAGATGATATCTGCAGCATCATCAGGTTCCATCATTTCAACAAGTTCAACTTGCTTATCGAGATCAAACTCTGTTAAGATATCTGCGGCTTCTTCAGCTTCTAGATAGGAAACAAGTTCTGCAAGTTTTTCACTTGATAAATAGGAATATACGGTCTCTTTTTCTTCTTGAGTTAAATCAGTGAATAGTTCTGCTAAGTCATGCGCGTGGATATCTTCAAGAAAAGCTTTTAAGACTTGGGTATCTTTTTGTTCAATCAATTGTTTAAGCATCCTGTCAACTCCTTTCATATTGCAAGTATTTCAATCAAAAAACACCTTATCGGTGTTTATGAGTTAACGATTTTGCCAAACAACATCGAAGCCGTCTTTAACGTTAGGGTGATGATTTGATCGCTTCTTTTTAATGTGATCAAACCATTAAAAGCATCTTTACTCACCACCGTAAAACGGTCATGGAGTTTGATGCCTAACGTGTTTAAATAGACGAGAAGTTCACGATGATCAAGGACGCGATAGAGTTCAAACTGATCACCTAATGATAATTCAGCTAAAGAGAGTGAGATCGCATCTTCCATTTTTCCATTGAGAAGAGGAATCGGATTGCCATGTTGGCAATACGCGGGTTCTCCTAAAAAATGATAGAGTTTTTCTAACACAGCAGGACTCGTTGCATGTTCCAACATTTCAGCATCTTCATGGACATTTTCCCATGAGAAACCTAATTTTTCTGTTAAAAAAACTTCCCAGATTCGATGGGATCGAATCATGCGAATCGCAACATCTTTTCCCTTTTTTGTCAGTGATATCCCTTTGTAGGGAATAAAGGAGACGAGATGTTTTTTCTCAAGCTTTTTAATCATTTCATTGACACTTTGATCAGTAAAACCGAAGCGATCGGCGATTTCATTCGACTTGATCATCGGTTGTTTTTTTTCAACCGTTAATTCATAAATCGTTTTTATATAGTCCTCTTCTGCGCGATTCATGCGACCATCTCCTTTATTATCCTAATGCGACGTCTAGGATCATCATAATAATAAAACCAACCATCACACCAAACGTTGCATAGTGTGCACCTTTGGGTGTTTGTTTTTGTTGTGCTTCTGGAATTAATTCTTCCACAACGACATAGATCATGGCACCTGCAGCAAATGCAAGCGCATAGGGAAGAATTTGCGATACTTGAGTCACTAAAATAGCACCTAAGATGGCAGCAACCGGTTCAACAAGACCCGATGCTTGTCCCATGAAGAATGCTTTTCTCCGTGATACGCCTTCCGATCGTAGTGGAATTGAAACCGCAGCACCTTCAGGGAAGTTTTGAATACCAATACCTATTGCGAGTCCAATCGCTGAGAGTGTAGCTGCTGTTAAATCACCGGTGATATATTGAATCGCACCAAAGGCAACACCAACCGCTAAACCTTCAGGTATATTGTGGAGTGTAATGGAGAAGACAAGCAAGATATTTCTCTTGAGTTTAGTGGGTAAACCTTCTTTACTATGATTAAATCCAAAGTGTACGTGAGGGACAATTTTATCTGCAAGGTATAAAAAGAGGCCACCTAACGCAAAACCAATGGCAACCACAATCCATGCAATCGCACCTTGATCAATGGCCATCTCAATCGCAGGTGCAAGCAAACTCCAAAACGAAGCTGCGATCATCACACCTGAGGCAAATCCTAACATTAAGTTAAAAACATCTCGATCAATATTTTTGAAAAAGAAGACGAGTGCAGCACCAAGCGCTGTCATCCCCCATGTAAATAGTGTGCCAATCAATGCTTGTACCCAAACGTCTTGACCCATAAACCATGTCAGCATAGATTTATACTCCTTTTTTAAGGCTTACCTTAATTCCAAAATCAGTATAACACTATTAGAAACGGATGTCAATACAAAAAAGAAATCCAGTCAGTGACTGGACTAAAGTGATGCTAAAATCTGATCGATGATTTTTAGTTCATCATCGGTAAATGTTAGGTGTTCAAGTGTTTTTAAGTTCTCTTCAAGTTGTGACATCTTTGATGTTGAAATGAGAGTTGATGTCATCTTGGGATTTCGAAGAACCCATGCTAATGCCATCTGCGCAATGGTTTGTCCTCTTTTTTGAGCAACTTGATCAAGCTTTTTCAACATAGTTTGAAGAGCAGGTGTAATATCTTTTTCCTTGAGCCACATCGAATGAGCTTTCTTGGCACGAGAATCATCGGGGATACCTGAAATATACTTATTGGATAACTTCCCTTGAGCAAGTGCTGAAAAGCATATTGTTCCTACACCAAGTTGTTCTTGTGTATCGAGTAATCCATCTTTTTCAATCCAACGATTAAGCATGCTATATGAGGGTTGTGTGATCACATATGGAACATGATATTCATTAAGGATTTGATGTGCTTTCTTGAGTTGTTCGCTATTATAGTTCGATAATCCGACATAAATGGCTTTACCTTGTAACACAATATCACGAAGGGCAAGCATCGTTTCTTCTAAAGATGTCTCATAATCAAAGCGATGATGATAGAAGATATCGACATAATCAAGACCCATCCGCTTCAGTGATTGATCAAGTGATGCCATTAAATACTTTCGAGAACCAAAATCACCATAAGGACCTGGCCACATGTAATAACCCGCTTTTGTTGAGATGATTAGCTCATCGCGATAGGCTATTAAACCGTCTTTTAAGATGCGACCAAACATCTCTTCTGCATACCCCGGAGGTGGTCCATAATTATTCGCTAAATCAAAATGAATGATACCATTATTGAAAGCCGTATAGATCATGGCTTTGCATGCTTCATAGTCATTGTCTAAACCAAAGTTTTGCCATAACCCGAAGGATAGTACCGGAAGTTTCAAACCTGTTTTACCCGCACGACGATAGATCATTTTTTCATAACGTTTTGGATCTGCGACAAACATCGTATACTCACTCCTTTTCTATTTTTATTGTATCGTAAAACGATCCATATGTCACGAATAAAAAACAAGCCCTTATGCAGGACTTGCTTCTTTTTCTTCATATTGAAGTTGATATAAATTGTAGTAAAGCCCACCCAGTTTAAGAAGTTCTTGATGGCTTCCTTCTTCCTTGATTTCACCTTTTTGCATGACGATGATCTTATCGGCATGTTGAATGGTTGAAAGTCTGTGAGCGACGATTAACATGGTTGAAATATTCATCATCTTTTCAAGTGATTCCTGAATGAGTGCTTCGGTTTCACTATCGATATTGGCTGTTGCTTCATCGAGAATCATCAACGATGGTTTATAAACAAGTGCACGTGCAAAGCTGATGAGCTGTCGTTGACCTGCGGAAAAGTTATTTCCTCTTTCAAGAACAACATGAGAATAGCGATCAGGAAGCTTATCGATGAATGTGTTGGCACCAACATATTCAGACGCATGAATAACTTCATCTTCGTTGATATCTTCATCCCTCAAGGTGATGTTTTCCAAAATGGTTCCAGAGAATAGGAAAACATCTTGTAACATTTGACCGATGTGACGTCTTAATGACGAACGCTTGATTTTCTTAATATCGATACCATCAATCAAGATCTGACCTTTTTGAATTTCATAGTTGCGGACAATTAAAGAAAGGATTGTGGTTTTACCTGAACCGGTTGCACCAACGAATGCGACAGTATCTCCTGGATTGACTTTAAATGAAACACCTTTTAAGACCCATTCATCAGGAAGATAAGAGAACCAGACATCTTTAAATTCGATTTGTCCTGAAAAGGACTTGAGTTCAATCGCATCATCGTCATCGACAATATCGGGTTTGGTATCGAGGACATCAAACACTTTTTCCGCGGATGCAAATGCGTTTTGTAATGTGTTAAACTGTTCAGCGAGTTGTTGTATGGGTTCAAAGAAATCACCCACATAAGCATAATAGGAATAGAGGATACCTGCTGTAATCACACCTGCTAAGACTTCTTGGTATCCCACATATAGAACAAGGAGTGCGCCTACCATGGAAATCATGTATACGACAGGTCGATAGATACCAAAAACTAAAATTTCTTGAAGATAACTATTTCTAAGTTTCAAACTATAGCCTTTAAATTCCTTGCGCTTCTTATCTTCTTGATTAAAGATTTGTGTGACTTTCATACCAGATAGGTTTTCTGATAAAAACGCGTTCACTTCAGAGACACCTTGACGAACACGACGGTACGATGCACGAGAAAACTTGCGGAAAACAACGGTTGCTAAGAAGACAAATGGAATGGTTGTAACAACAAAGAGCGATATCTTCCAGTTAATAATAAAAATCACAATGACAATCGCAAATAGGTACAAGACATTACGAACAAGGTTAACCAAAACGTTGGTATACATTTCACTGATGGTGTTGGTATCATTGACAACACGGGTGACTAATTTACCAACGGGAACTTGGTTGATCTGTCCAATCGAGAGATTTTCAATATGATTGAAAACTTCATCACGAAGTGAAACGACCGTTTTCTGACCGACTTTTTGAAGCATGATACCTTGTAGATAACTGAAAAAGTTAGCCACAAATAATACGACAATAAAGAAAATCGAGAGATACACCATAAATTGGATTTTTGCTTCATTCGATAATGTTTGATCAGCAACCGTATCAACTGTTAATCCGATTAATAGAGGAGGTAACAATTGAATACCAAGTGTGATCATCATCATAATGACAATCCAAACAAATTCCTTTTTATAGGGTTTTGCGTAAGAGAGTAAGCGTCTGATCACCTCTTTATCACTGCGCTCACGGGTATTATCCTTAAAGTCCTTCATGGATGGCACCTCCTTGCACAAGATTTTCGAGTGTTTGACGTTTCACCATATCTTGATAGAGTGGTGAGGTCTTTAACAAGTCTTTATGGCTACCGATGGCAACCACGCGTCCTTGATCAAGTAAAATAATTTTATCCATACGCTTCACCGTTGAGATACGGTGCGCAATAAAAATCGTTGTTCGACCTTTACGGATGCGATGTAGGTTCTTAATAATCGCTTCTTCAGTCTTTGTATCGACAGCAGAAACAGAATCGTCAAGAATAAGAATTTCAGGATTTTTAGCAAGTGCACGTGCAATCGAGATGCGTTGTTTTTGTCCACCAGAAACGGTGACTCCACGTTCACCCAGCATCGTTTCAAATCCATCTTTAAATTCGGTGATATTATCATACACATCGGCAAGTCTCGCAGATTCAATGACATCTTTCTCTTCAGGATGGTCAAGAGCAAATCCAATGTTATTGACAATCGTATCTGAGAATAAGAAATTGTCTTGAGGGACATAGCCCATCGTGTTTCTCACCGATTTAATCGATAATTTCATGATGTCATGATTATCTAAATAGATCATACCCGGTTCGAGATTATACGTTCTAAGGAACAAATCAACAAGGCTTGATTTCCCACTACCGGTCCGACCTAAGATACCTACCATTTCACCAGCTTTAATCTCAAACGAAACATCGTTTAATACAGGCGAATCTCCATCAGGATATTTGAATGTTAAATGATCGACTTTGAGAGAGCCTTTTAAATCAGGGATTTCGAGTGCGCCTTCTTCATCATGAATTTCAACAGGTTGATTTAAGAACTTTTCAATACGTTCAGCAGATGCCTTAGCTTGGCTTTGGATATTGATGAACTGTGAAAGTGCCATGGTTGGCCAAATCAAGGTAAAGAAATATCCTAAATATTCGGTGAGTTGACCTGATGTTAAGCCAGCTTCCGCGTGATTGATGACTAAAAGTGATCCTAAAATAATGATGACCAAGATCACAAGATTGAGTGCAGCACCAATCGCAATATTAATGATAATAATGTATTTCATAAACTTGATGTTTTTATCGTATAAATCAAGGTTTCTCGTTTGAAATAACATCGCTTCTTTGAGTTCACGAACGAACGCTTTAATGACTGTAATCCCTGAGAAATTTTCTTGGGTGAAATCCGATAGTTTTTCAACCGATTCTTGGCGAGATTTGAAGTGTTTCGTGATGGTTTTGCGGATGAAAACCAAAGCAACCGTTAAAAATGCCATCGGAATTGCTGCGTAAATCGTTAGTTTTAGATTCAGAGCAGCCATACGATAAAGCGCAAAACCACCGAGCATTAAACCATCAATCAACATCAAAATGCCTGGTCCAAAGGACATACGTACCGCTTCTAAGTCGTTGATGAAATAGGTCATCAGTCCACCAACTTTTTCCTGACTGTAGAAACTTTGTGAGAGTTTGGTCGCATGACCGAACATCACATTACGCAGTTCAAATTCAATTCGTCTTGATGCTCCAAAGATGGTATAACGCCACAAGAAACGCCCTATCGTAATCGATAAGGCTAATATCGCAATTTGAATGATATTTTGTTCAATCTGATCAGCAGATGGTGATGCTGATTTTAAATGGTCAATAATACTTCCAACGAGTTTGGGTATGTCAAGTTGGATCCAGTCGACAGCAATCAGTACAGCGATTCCAACAATGAAATATAAACCGTACGTGATATAATACTTCCTAAAGTTTTTACTAAGTAGCATAATCTTGATCTCCACGGGTGATCTTCACCCAAACATGACCAAAGGACGCCAATGGCGCCCTAAGGAACGAGCTAAATGTCAGACATTCCTATTCAACGACGATACGAACAACATCTCCATCTGCAGATTCGACGTTAACGATTTCACCCATGACGCCTGAATTGATCATTTGCAATAATGAATCAATATCAATATCAGCATCTTGTAAATTCATGTTGAGTTTTCCGGTTTTTAAAAGTTTTGCAAATTCGACTGGGATTTGAATTTTGACAACGTCACCATCATTGGAATCGACAAAAATCTTTAACATTCTAAATGGAGGCTTTTTTTCTCCAAAGAAAGGAACAGCGGGTGCTTCTGGGAAGCTTGATCCGATTTCGAGTGCATTGAGTAATTTTTCAGCTTCATCAGCTTTAATAATACCTTTAGCGAGTAAATCGAGAATCTTCATTCTTTCTTCTTTTAATTGATCTTTTGACATGATATTTCACCTCTTCTTGGTTATTTTTTCTTGAGGAGTTCAAGTGCATCACTCACACTGAGCTCTCCTTTTTCAATCTTTTCTAAGATGGATGATTTCAATTGCTTATTAGGTGATGGTTCTTCCTTTTCAGCTGTCTTTTGGAAAACATCGTCATCTTCAGTTACAGAATATCCTAAACCTACGATCACTTCATCAAGCATCTTTTTTACGGTAGGATAACTGATGTTCAATTCTTTTTCAATCGCTTTGATGTTTCCGCGATTTTTGATGAAGATTTCGATGAAGTATAGTTTTTCGGTTTCAAGGTAGTTGAACTTTGATAATGTAAACGATCCTTCAATTTTAGTGTGACAATGGTCACAGTGCAAGCGTTCAACGCGTAATTCATGTTTACAAACGGGGCATGTTGTCAACACAGGGTTGACTTTTAATGTTTTATCCATAATGTTCTCCTTTAAATGGTTTTTATTTTGATGCGTTCATTGGTTTTTGTGATAACATTGACCAATACGCCTTTAATGGATATCAAATCAATCAATTCACCTGTTGTCAATTGAAATTGATCACTAATCACTTGATCGGTACGCTTACGAATGATCCATTTGATCAAGAAAATGGGAATCGGTAAGAGGAAAAGGATCTTGAGGAAAATATTGACTCCTGCTGATTCAGGAACATGAATACTCAATTTAACAAATGACGCGCGTCTCGGTTTTCGCTCTTTAACCGGTTTGTAGAGCATCCGATATGCTTGTCTTGAGGAGATCTCTTTTCGATTCAGTTGAGTTAAAACTTCATCTTTTGACATTTTTCACTCACCTTCATTTATTTTTTTAATTGATACCTTAATTATATTGCGTTTTTTTGAAATGTCAAGTAATTTTCAACATTTTATTAAAAAAATCAATTTCATCTTTCATTTTATTAATATTTGACTTCATTTTTTGCATTTTTTAGGTTATAATAGGGTTAACATATGAAAGAAGGTAAGCTGATGCAAAGACTCATCGAACGTTTTTTACGTTATGTCAAGGTGGATACCCAATCCTCACATGAGACACATACCCATCCATCGACAGAAAAACAAAAAAATCTTTCCCGTATTTTATTAAAAGAATTAAAGGATTTAGGTCTTGAAGCTTTTTTAGATGATTATGGCTACACCTACGCGAAAATTAATAAAAATATCGAGGGAGCTCCTGCTATAGGTTTAGTCGCACATGTCGACACATCACCTGATGCTCCAGGTCATAACGTTAACCCCAGAATCATCAAATCATATGATGGAAAAACAATCAAACTGAATGAATCGCTTTCGATGGCACCCGATAAATATCCCAGTTTAGCACGCGTCATCGGTGATGATATCATCGTCACAGATGGACATACGCTACTAGGTGCTGATGATAAGTGTGGTGTTGCTGAAATTATGGAAGTTTGTGAGTATTTTGTTGCACATCCTGAAGTTCCACACGGAGATATCTATATCTGCTTTACTCCTGATGAAGAAATTGGTGAAGGTGCAGATCATTTCAATTACGACTGGTTTAAAGCAGACTTTGCTTATACTGCTGATGGTGATGAAGTGGGTGGTATTGAATTTGAAAACTTCAATGCTGCTTCTGCCGATCTCAATTTCATTGGTAAGTCGATTCACCCAGGTTCAGCTAAAAACAAGATGATCAATGCGCTGCATCTGGCGATGGAATTTCATCAGATGCTTCCAACCTTCAAGAATCCCGCGTATACAGAAGGATATGAAGGCTTTAATCACTTAACTGGATTAAAAGGCGAAGTCGAGCATGCGCATGCGCATTACATCATCCGCAATCACGATATGGCGAAATTTAACGAGCAGAAAAAAGAATTTGAAACGATTGCATCTTATATGAACCAAAAATATGGTTATGATGCTGTTCACTTAGTCATCAAAGATTCATACTTCAACATGTATGAAATTATTAAGAATCACATGCACATCATTGAACTTGCGAAAAAGGCTACTGAAAATGTTGGTGTCGTTCCCTTTTATAAAGCGATTCGTGGTGGTACCGATGGTGCAAGATTAACTTATGAAGGGTTATTATGTCCCAATATAGGAACCGGTGGTTACCAATTCCACGGAAGAATGGAATTTGCATCCATCAATCAAATGGAGAAAGCGGTTAAAATCTTTATTGAAATTATCAAACTTGCAGCAAAGAAATAGTCAAATAAAGGCGGATCCTATCAAGGATTCGCCTTTTGATTTATGAACCATAATATAAACTGATGAGGGGTATCACGATAATCCCCACATAAAGCATGATCTTAGTATATGTTGAAAATTGTTTAAACGGCTTTTTCATGATCATCTCTGTTTTAAGGATCACGAGATAATCCAAGATAAGTAAGATGAATGAGATGGTTGAATACATGATTTTCAACATCAGATCACCTTCAAATGCAGGCGATGTATAACTGATGATATTGATACCGATATACAACATAAGTCCACTGACTAAATAACTATATTTTAAGATTGCCATGATGATTTTTGTAACTTCTCATAATTGTTGATCGAATACATCAACTTCACTGCAGCTTCTAAACCTTGATTGGCTGCTTTCTGCCATAGTTCTTTAGCTTTTTTCTCATCTTTTGGCACAACTGCACCTTCAAAATAGAGCATGCCTAAATTGTACTGTGCAATGGCTAAATTGGCTTCTGCAGCTTTTTCATACCAAAAGAGTGCTTTTTGCATATCTTTTTCAACACCATCACCTTTTTGATACATCACAGCTAGATTATATTGTGCATTGGGATGGTCGAGTTTAGCCGCACGTTCAAGGAGTTTGGCAATCATCACATAGTCTTTTTGTTCCTGTTTGATTAATATCATCGCTAAGTGATAGAGTGCATTCTTATTATTTTTGATTGCAGCTTTTTCATACCAATAGACTGCTTGATCAAGATTCTGAGGAATTCCCTTACCATTTTGATAATAGAGTCCTACATAATATTCAGCTTCTGTGTGTTGTTGTTTTGCAGCAACCATAAACCATTCAAATGCTTTTGTTGGATATTTAGGTTCTTTTTCGTGGTAGTACATCGCAAGCGTAAACGCAGCTAACCCATACTGTTGATTAGCGGCACGTTCAAGATAAAACACAGCATCATGATATCGTTCTTCTTCTAGTGCATTGATACCTAATGCGTAGAGCGCATACGGATGGTCTTGATCGGCTGCTAACTTGTAATAATGATCAGATTTCTCTTTTTCATTTTCTTCATGACCGATCGTTTCATAGATCATCCCTAGCATATATTGTGAATCACTGTATCCGCGATCTGCTGCTTGGATAAACCAAGACATCGCTTGAAAAATATAGCGTTGGACATGAAAGCCGTAGTAATAATAGGTTCCTAAAATATGCATACTGACAATATCTTGTTTTTCAGCTTCTGCGAGTAGCATTTGATAATGGGTTTGAAAATAGTCGTTGGCAATATCATCATCTTTATCAACACCCATTCCACTGTGATACATCAATCCTAATGCATATCCACATTTGGCTGAACCTAAGGCTAATCCTTTGTGATAATGATCCATCGCTTGATTGAAATCGATTGATATCCCATCACCTAGTCCATAAAAGCGGCCTAAAAAATAGTGTGCATCTGCATGACCAAAAGCAACTGCTTGTGTGAAATGCTCAATCGCAACCATGATGTTTTTACGTTTTGTATTCAGAATATAATTGGATAAACCCGCAAGATAATGGGTTTGTGCATTCATTGACATCAACTCCATAAACTATCTTACCATAAACGATACTTAACAGAAGGAAAAAGGCTAAAAAGAAAGACCACACTGTGGTCTTCGCTTACTTCAATCCTTGATAGTCTTTTTTAATCGCAGCGGTTGTTTGTTTATACATTTGTTTCCATGAAATGAAAACACCAATCGCTAAGAAGAGCACGCTTGTGAATAAATCCGAGAAGAAACTTGCACTAAATTCTTGGATTTCCATCGCTTCGCTGAATGTAAATCCTTCTGAAGCAGCAATTGATCCATAGAGCCAAGCCATCATGACAACAACAATCAATAAGGAGATGACAGAAATCAAAATTGGAACATAGGATTTCTTCGGAGCACCACCATACTTATAGCCGTAAAAGGATGCTAATGGAATGAGTGCGTATAAAATGGCGAGCATATATTGAAAGAAAATAATGGAAATCAGTGTCGGAATCGCACCAACGACTGCACCACCTATTGCGAAAACAATGCTCTTCCCCATACCCTTGTTTGATTTTTCAAGTTCTTCAACGTGAGATGTGATTTGTTGATATAGTTCTTTGGCGCATGCATCATGGACTGGAACAATCACACCTTTGATCACGCGTGTTGAGTCTGTATCTTCTTTGCCACAAAATGGACAATGAGATAAGTCTCTTAATCCAAGATCATGAAAAGCTTGAGTCACTTTACGCATGTATTCATCATGCTTCTCAGAAGGTTTTGTCCCTCTTCTGAATGGAATGATCACTGCATTGTTATTCAATACAACAGATTCGATACGAATCGCTGTCATCCCCACCGTTTTTTGAATCGATTTGATTTGATCTTTACTCAAGGTATGTTCGAAAACAAAACACATCATGGGTACTTTGACGAATGCGTCGACATAAAAATTGATTACCTGAACACGGTATCCATTCACTGTTGAAACAGGGACTCCTTGTTCCATAGACATGTTAAAACGTTGTGCTAAAACATCAAGTTTCATATTACCCTCCACCGATTGACGATGGCTCTATGATACCATAGTTAAGCATTTATCTCAACCTGTTTTTTATACTTTTTAGAAAAAGATGGTAACCTTCATGATTGAGATGAATGCCATCTTTCGAAAGTCTTTCATTGAGTAAACCCTGCTCATCAAGAAGAGGAGTGTGAACATCGATGATGCGATCCATGAATCTCTCTTTTAGATATTGATTGAGCACGTTAATCTCTTTGTTGGTTCGACCAGCTATGTATGCATGATTTGCATCTTTCATGATGGGATTAACAGGAGTAATGAGACATAGATAAACTAAAGATGACTGACCCAGTATTTCTAGAATCGTCTTCATATTTGAGATGATCATTTCGGGTGTATTTTGTGTCAAGACGAGATCGTTGGATCCAATACTCACAATGACGCGTTTAGGTTTTAACCTCGTGATGGCATCTAGTCGTTTCAATACACCTGTAGTCGTATCACCTGCAATCCCTTGATTGATCCAATCATCCATCTGATAGTGATGGAGATTGAGATAGGCAATCATCGAATCACCAACCATGACATCCTTACCTTCTAGAGGTAAAGAGAGGAAGGTTTTCACCTTCCGCTCATAATCTTTTTGAATGAGTTCTTGTATTGTTAAGCGTGATGTCATCTTATTCTTCCGCCTTAAGTTCAAAGATAAGATCTCTCAGTTCAGCTGCCTTTTCAAAGTCTAGGTTCTTGGCAGCTTGTTTCATTTGAGATTCGAAGTCTTTGATCATCTTTTCGCGATCTTTCTTCGTCATCTTTGTATAGTCTTTGGGTTCATCGATGAGTTCTTCACGAATGCTGATGTTTTCTCGAATATCTTTTTGAATCGTCACAGGCATGACATCATTCTGTTCATTAAATGCAAGTTGCATTGCCCTTCTACGGTTGGTTTCTTTGATCGCGTAGTCCATCGCATCTGACATCGCATCTGCATACATGATGACTTTACCATGGATATTACGTGCTGCTCGACCAATCGTTTGGATTAAACTTCGTTCACTTCTCAAGAAGCCTTGTTTATCAGCATCTAAGATGGCAACCAACGATACTTCGGGTAAATCGAGTCCTTCTCTTAATAAGTTAATGCCGATCAAACAGTCATATTTTCCTAAACGTAGGTCTCTTAAAATGGTAATACGTTCAAGTGATTTAATCTCAGAGTGGAGATAGGCGACCTTAAGACCCAGTTGCTTGAAATAAGCCGTTAAGTCTTCAGACATACGAATGGTGAGTGTTGTAACAAGCACACGTTCACCAGCTTGTACTCGCTTTTTGATCTCAAAATAGAGATCATCCATCTGTCCTTTGGTTGGTCGAACTTCAATTTCAGGATCCAACAGGTATGTTGGACGAATGATTTGTTCAACCACAGGAATACCTTTCTCGAGTTCATAAGCACCTGGGGTTGCTGAAAGGTAGATCATCTTATCAATCTTTTGTTCAAATTCACTAAACTGTAATGGACGATTATCTAAAGCTGAAGGAAGTCTAAAGCCATAATTGACAAGTGTCATCTTCCGTGAACGGTCTCCATTGTACATACCTCTCACTTGTGGAATTGTGACGTGTGATTCATCGATAATCATCAAGAAATCATCACCAAAAAAATCGATGAGTGTCGCTGGTGTTTCGCCTGCTTCACGAAGTGAAAGATGTCTAGAATAGTTTTCAATGCCACTACACATACCAATCTCTTCAAGCATTTCCATGTCGTATTTTGTCCGTTGTTCAATTCGTTGAGCTTCTAAGAGGAGATTTTGACCTTTGAAATATGCGATTTGTTCTTGAAGTTCATTTTTGATGCGTCTAATTGATTCTTGAAGTTTATCTTTATTCGTCATAAAGTGTGTTGCAGGAAAGATTGTAATCGTATTTAATGCTTCGATGGGTTGTCCTGTTAACACATCAAATTGTTTGATCGATTCAACTTCATCACCAAAAAATGAGATGCGAATACCTTGTGCACGCTCATAAGCAGGAATGACTTCAACCGAGTCACCTCTGACGCGGAATGTTCCACGATGAAAATCAATATCATTTCGTTGATAGGTTAATTCGACTAATTTATTGATTAAACGATCACGTCCATAGTCATCTCCGACACGAACAACAAGCATCGAATTCTTGTAGTCTTCAGGATCACCAATCCCATAAATACAGGAGACAGATGCAACAACAATAACATCATCACGTTCTAAGAGTGAGGATGTTGCTGCATGACGCATTTCATCGATTTCATCGTTGATCGATGAATCTTTTTCAATATAGGTATCTGTCGATACGACATAAGCTTCAGGTTGATAATAGTCATAATACGAAATGAAGTATTCGACACGATTATGGGGAAAAAACGCCTTTAACTCGCCGTAGAGTTGACCGGCTAAGGTCTTATTGGGAGCGAGGATTAGCGTTTTCTTTTGTAAGGATTGAATGATGTTGGCAATGGTATATGTTTTTCCTGTACCGGTTGCACCTAAGAGGACTTGCTCTTTGATTCCACGATGGAAGTTATGTTTCAGTTCTTCAATCGCTTTAATCTGATCACCTTTAGGTGTATAGGGGGCTTTAAGTTCAAACATGCCATCCCTTCTTTCTTTAAATATCGGTATCGATTTCGTGAGGTTTAGGAACAATCACACTCTGTGGCACATACATCGGTTCAATGACTGAACTGACCACGTTCATTAGATGATCACCAACACGCTCAAGGTTCGCTAAAATATCGGGGAAGTTCGCTGCTCTGACGAAGGTAACTTCTAAGTTCTTTAACCGTTCGATATAGCGATAGCGGAAACGTTCTTCCATTTCATCGATCAAATCTTCGGTTTGAACGACTTTCTTTGCGAGTTCAACATCTTGATTTTTAAAGCTTTCGAGTGTGTCATTAAGCATTTCGCCAAGGACGGTATACATCTGAATTAAATCTTTTGTCCCTTCATCGGATAAAAGTTGATTTTCACTATAACGTTCTTTGAAAAACTCTAAGACGTTAGTGAGATGATCACCAATACGTTCAAAGTCTTTAATCGTATCTAAGTCTCTCGAAAGTTTCGCAGAATCTGCTTTTTCTAAACCAGCCATCGAGATTTTGATCAAGTAGTCATGTAACTTCATGTCATACGTATCCGTGATGGCTTCGTGCATATAGCCTTCTTCGATCAGTTTTTCATCTTCTTTAAAACTATAGCTGCGAACGATATCAAAATACTCTTTAATGACAGCTCCCATGGAGAGAATTCCTCTTTTTGCTACTTCAAGTGCTAAAGATGGTGATTCACCAATCAGTTTTTCATCGAACATGTCATCAGGAATATGCTTTTTCTCGCGATCTTTGACGACAAATTTCGATGCAGCAATCATCTGTTTGATGAAGAAATATAAAATGATCGTCATGACTGTATTTTGGAAAGCGTGAGCAAACGCGATGGATAACATGGAGAATCGTTCAAGGAATGTAACTTCAAACCAAATGATGAACTGGCGATAAGGAATTAAAACGATCAGGAAGACAACCGTCATTAAAACGTTAAATAAGACGTGAATGAATGCAGCGCGTTTGGATTCTGTGTTTCCTCCAAGTGATGCAAGAAATGCGGTGATGGTCGTCCCAATATTCGCACCAAGGAGAATGGGGATTGCTCCTGATAGGGTGATGGTATCGATACCTTCAGCATTGAGGGCATAAAGTTTTTCTAAAACCCCAATCGCTGCTGATGAGGATTGAACAATTGCAGTAAAAACTGTACCAAAGATCGTTCCTAAGAACCAGTTCTGTGAGAATACAGCAAACATTTGTTCCGCTTCAGGGGTAGCTGCTAAAGGTTTCAATCCTGAACCCATGACTTCAAGACCTACGAAAAGCATTCCAAGTCCTGCAAAAACACCACCAAAGTGATGAATCTTTTTCTTTCCAATAAAACTCATGATGACACCAACTGCTAAGAAGATATAACCAAATTTAGCGATGGGTAAACCGATAATAAATGCGGTAATGGTTGTCCCAATGTTGGCACCCATGATAATGCCTACAGATTGAGGAAGTGTCATCAGTCCTGCACGCAATAACCCAATCATTAACGCTGTTGTTCCTGATGATGATTGTATAATGACTGTTAAAACGAGTCCGACCAGTATGCCTTTCAAAGGTGTATTCGTGGATTTTTCAATGATTGCTTTCAATTTGTTACCCGCTGCTTGTTTGAGCGAGTCACTCATCAAGTTGATTCCAAAGAGAAACAACGCAAGCCCACCGAAGACAAACATAATGTTCTCTGCGATTCCTGCAAGTCCGATTATCATAATGATCCTCCTAAAACCTTCAAGTTTATTTTACTTTATCATGCACCATAATGCTATGTATTCATGAAAAAAGCATCACAAATGATGCTTGATCATGTCGTATCATTCGTCAGTAGTTAATAAATTCAATCTGATATTTACGAACCACAAGGATGGTATCGCCTTTCACTACGCCTAAGGTCTTTAACCGTCTTTCGAGTTCTTCCTGACCGATGACAGGAAAGACCCCGTAATAGAGGGATAATGATGTTGCTTTATGATAGGAATCCACCACACCGACAATCGGTGCAATCGAACGATATTTAGATAAGTTGTCTGTTGCTTTATACCCGTAGCTAATTATAGCTTTTACATTGTAATGAATGGCTGCTTGAACAGCTGAGAATGAAATCGCATCAAGAAGGTTGTCGCCTTCAAAAAGAGCACGTTCCGTGAACTTGCGATGATCGACATGCTTTTCTGCTTTTTCAGCAATTTTTGCCATGTATTCTACCGATTCAATCGGATATTTCCCTTGTGCCATTTCGCCCGATAACATGGTCGCATCCGTACCATCATAGACAGCATTAGCGACATCTGAAACCTCTGCACGTGTTGGGCGAGGGTTGTTTTGCATCGATTCAAGCATCTGTGTCGCGACGATCACAAGTTTTCCTTTTTGTTGGCACTTATGAACAATCGCTTTTTGCATTTGAGGGAGATCTTCAGCGAAAACTTCGACACCTAAATCACCACGAGCAACCATCACACCATCCGCGGCATCAATGATTTCATCGACGTGATCGATACCTTCTTGGTTTTCAATCTTTGCGATGATTTGAATATATTCTTTACCTTCTTGTTTAAGTAGATCACGGATGGCAAAGACATCCTCTTTTCTTCTCGTAAAGGATGCTGCGATATAATCATAGTCATGATGACATGCAAAGATGATGTCATCGATGTCTTGCTTGGATAAGAAAGGCATGTTAAGAATCGTATTCGGGACGTTCACTCCACGACGATTTTTCACCATATGGCTGTTTTTAGCAACCGTAATCAATGTTTTTGATTCATGATCTTTTTCGATGACGAGAAGTGCTAAATAGCCATCATCAATCAGCAGGGTTGTCCCAATGGATACATCATCAAAGAGTTTATCGTAGGTAATTGAAAACTGTGTATCATCACCCAGGATTTCTGTCATATGAATGGTCACGGTTTGACCTTGACGAATGTATGCTTTTCCATCTTTAAAATGATGGGTTCTGATTTCTGGACCTTTGGTATCCATGAGTGTACCGACATAGGTTCCAAGTTCTTTGTTTAACTCATGAACGAGATGAAATCGTTTGATATGTTCCTCATGATCGCCATGAGAATAATTGTTACGTACAACATTGATCCCCGAAAGGATGAGTTGACGAAGGATAGCTTTTTCTTCAGATGCGGGTCCACAAGTTCCCACAATTTTTGTTTTGCGCATGCATAAACTCCTCGGGATGTCACATGTCGACTTTTCCCGAGTGTATTATATCATAATATAATAAACCAAAAAGAGAGGGCTAGATTGAAAACGTTTTTTCTTTGAAAAGATGATGAAAAAAAGGTGTCAAGATAATCATCTTGTACACCCTTTCATGTTATTCTAAGAGCTTAAGTAATTTTTCAGTCAGTCGCTTGAATAAAGCCATTTCATCATCGTCAAGTTCAGAGAATATTCTCATACGCAATGCTTGCGTGGTTTCATTCATCTTCTTGATGATGTGCATGCCATCTTCTTCGAGATAATACTTGTTTTTGTAGATGGTTTCTTCATCTTTTCGAATCATGCGTTTATCGATTAAATCACGAAGTGCACGCGATGCATGTGCTTTATCAAGAAAGAGACGGTCAATCATCTCTTTTTGGGTTAACCCCTCTTTATGTTCCGATAAAATCATCAGATAGGGGATGTGAATTCTCGATAACCCTGCTTCAATGAGAAGTTTATGGTGTTGTTCCATCATCTTTTTGTGTAGTGCTGAAAAGAGCATGGGTAAACTGTTGAGATCGGGATTCATGGTTAGACCTCCGCAGATTCAAATTGACTGTTGTAGAGATCCGCATAGAAGCCCTTTTTGTCAAGAAGAGTTTGATGATTACCTGTTTCAACAATATTTCCATCTTTTAAAACAAAGATGATATCTGCATTCTTAATCGTGGATAAGCGGTGTGCAATGACAAATGTTGTGCGTCCCTTCATGAGGTTATCCATCGCTTCTTGTATGAGTAACTCTGTTCTCACATCCACCGATGACGTTGCTTCATCTAAGATCAACATGGGAGCATTTGCAACCATCGCACGTGCAATGGTTAGAAGTTGTTTTTGACCTTGTGATAAGCTTGCGTTTTCATCCAGTACCATATCATATCCATAGGGCAAACTCTTGATAAAGTGGTGGATATTCGCAGCTTTCGCAGCTTCAATCATCGCTTCATCGGATGCATCAGGATTACCATATTTCAAGTTTTCCCTGATGGTCCCTTGGAATAACCATGTATCCTGAAGAACCATACCAAATAATTCATGCACTTGATGTCTGGTGAGTGACGTTGTAGGTATACCATCAATTTTAATCGATCCACTATTGAGTTCATAGAAACGCATCAACAAGTTCACCAGTGTTGTTTTACCTGCACCGGTTGGACCTACAATCGCAACCTTCTGTCCAGCTTGAATGCTTGCATTAAAATCATGGATGATTTCTTTGTTTTCTTCATATCCAAAGCGCACATGGTTGAACTCGATACGGCCTTTAATCTGATCAATCTTCTTCGTTTCTTCTTCAATGTCCATTTCTTTCTCATTTAAGAATTCAAAAACACGTTCAGATGCTGCAAGTGCTGTTTGTGTCATCGTTAAACTTTGTGCAATATTTCCAAGGGGTTGTGAGAAGGTACGAACATACATGAGCATCGATTGAATATCACCAAGCATGAGTGATCCACCCGCTGCGAGAATCCCTCCAACAACGGAGATTGCAACATAGGATAGGTTACCCACAAACGTTGTTAAAGGCATCATGAGACCCGAAATAAATTGTGATTTCCAGGATGACTGATAAAGTTCTTTGTTGTGCTTATCAAATGTAACCATCATTTCTTGTTCTGCACGATAGGTCTTGATCACTTGTTGATGTGTGTAGTTTTCTTCGATATGTCCATTTAATTGTCCAAGTGTTTGTTGCTGCTTACGGAAGAAACCACGTGCTTTTTTCATGATGACTCCCATCATCACTGAGGTGATAGGAAGGGTGACTAAAGCAACCAGTGTTAACCATCCTGAAATGGTAAACATCATGATGAGTACACCAATGACTAAGGTGATCGATGAGAATAGCGTTGAAACCGATGAGTTTAGTGCTTGACCAATCGTATCGATATCGTTTGTCATCCGTGACAATGTATCCCCATGAGGATGCTGGTCAAAGTATTTAAGAGGTAAACGTTCCATCTTAGAGAAGAGATCGGTTCTCAGTTGTTTTGAAATCTTTTGCGTCATATTGCTCACTAAGACACCTTGTGTGACATTAAAGATCAAACTCAATGTGTAAAGCGCTATGAGTAGATAAACGATTTGAAAAATCACAGTAAAATTAATCGCGAGTTCAAAAGTTCCTGCAAGAGGATTATAGGTGATCCCTTTTTGAATTTCTGTTGTAATATTTCCTAATAATTTTGGCCCAATAATCGCTAATGCAGCAGAGAGCATCGCAAATCCAATCATCAAGAAAAACATGGTGCGATAAGGTTTAATGTAGCTTAAAAGTTGTTTTAATGCTTTTTTCATGGATTTAGGCTTTTCACCCATTCCCATACGACCCATCGGGCCATGCATTGGACGAACAGCAGGTTTTAATGTTTGTTGTTGATCTTTTTGATTAGACATACCCGAGTTCCTCCTTTGAAAGTTGTGCAAATGCAATATCTTGATAGGGTTTGCATGATGAAACAAGCTCATGGTGTGTACCTTGACCGACGACTTCACCTTGATCAAGAACGATGATATGATCAGCATCCATGATGGTACCAATACGTTGACCAATGATGACCGTTAAGGCTTCTTTCATTGTTGGTTTGAGTGCTTTTCTGAGTTCACGATCCGTCCGATAATCGAGTGCTGAAAATGAATCATCAAAGATGAGAATGCTTGGCTTCTTGACTAAAGCACGCGCAATCGATAGGCGTTGTTTTTGTCCACCGGAGACGTTAGCTCCACCTTGATCAATGGTTCGATGTAATCCTTCTTCCGATTCATCAACAAGCGACTTAATTTGTGCGATTGATAAAGCTTTAACCATCTCGTCTTCACTTACTTTTTGTTGTCCTAAAGAAAGATTGGTTTCAATATCTCCACGGAACAATGTTCCCTTTTGTGGGACATAACCCATCATGTGATAGAGCGCATCAAAGGAATATTCTTTGATATTTCTACCATTGATGAGGATCTCACCTTGTGTGACATCATAGAAACGTAAAAGAAGTGAAATAATCGTTGATTTCCCAGAACCTGTAGACCCTATAAATGCTAAGATATCACCTTTTTTCGCCTTAAAACTGACGTTTTTAAGCACATCTTCATCTGCATTCGGATAGCGGAAACTAACGTTTTTAAACGCAATATTAAGCTCACCTTCGAGATCATTGATGGTTCCTTCTTGAATCGATGGTGATGTGTTTAATACTTCGTTGATGCGACGTGCAGATACCCATGCACGAGGTAAAAAGATGAAAAGCATGATTAAAATCATGAAGGCAATCAGAATTATCATCGCATACGATGTAAATTGGATTTGAAGAGATAAACCTTCGACTGGATTACTTCCTAATAGATTGTCACCAATCAAAACAGCACCAACTGTAATGAGTGCAAGATTGAGACCGTTCATGATGAAATTCATTCCTGGATTCATGACTGCAAATGCTGTATTCACAAAAAGTTGAGTCTTGGTTAATTCCGTATTGACCTTTTCAAACTTCACTTCTTGTGTTTTTTCTGCATGATGTGCGCGAACAACACGAATACCCGTGAGTGTTTCGCGAGTGACTTGGTTGACATCGTCGGTTTGTTTCTGGATTCTCGCAAATTTAGGTCCAACCAAGATAAAGATCGTTGTGATCAAAACTAAGATGGCGACGACACCACCAACAACAACTAAACTCATGGTGAGATTGATCGACGTTACTTTTCGAATACCTGAAAATGCCATAATCGGTGCAGTAATCAACATACGAAGCATCATAATCACAGCCATTTGAACTTGTTGGATATCGTTCGTGCTTCGTGTGATCAAAGATGGTGTTGAGAATTTGTTCATTTCTGCAGCCGAGAATGTTTGAATGTGTCCAAAGAGTTTGTGTCTAACTGTGACAGCTAAACGTGTACCGATGCGTGCAGCGATCAAACTGGCGATCACGGTTGATGTGATCGAACCCAAGGTGATCAGCAACATCATGCCACCTTCTTCAAGAATGGCTGATGTTTGAGAAACACCTGTGATGGTTCCTTGATTGATTAAAAGAATAATCTTTCCCATGTATTCAGGTAACAGCAAATCCATTTGAACTTGACCGTAAACTAAAAAGCCAATGAGTAAGATCAGTAACCAGTGATACCATTGAAAATACTTGAATAATTTGAGCATAAAAACCTTGTATACTCAGTAGTGTAATAATAGACTGAGTACTTTCCTTTCTTTCTATTGTTATAATTAAATCAGGCGCTGTGGATTTGTTGCATAAGTTTGTAGCTAGACTACTAGAGGAGGCTCTTACCA
>Ga0208041_1000607_pt1 | contig 32239 bp, 31 predicted proteins | sample AD_SCU002_MetaG_FD_184453 | JGI IMG/M metagenome (GOLD analysis project Ga0208041, IMG submission 184453) | Active sludge microbial communities of municipal wastewater-treating anaerobic digesters from China - AD_SCU002_MetaG (SPAdes) (version 2) | ecosystem: Engineered > Bioreactor > Anaerobic...
TTTCTTCAATAAGAGGTTCAACAGTATTCTTATCAAACTCGAATACATCTCCATAGTCACCCTTTTGCCTTAAATCGAAAAGTTTGGAATACAGTCTTCCATATCTCTTGTCAATTAAACCAGTCTTTACGAAATTTAATCCGAATTGATTTCTTGATCCATCATGCGATTGCGTCTCAATATCATTCTTAAGAAGCAAGGCAATAACAGCATAGAAACAAGCATAATATAAACGATCAACCACAGAATTCCATCGGCCCATTTTCTGCAAGAAGAATAGCATCTTCAAATGATTGTGTGGCTCTTTGATGTCTATATTGGATATACTCATCCCGATTATTGATGGTCATAATCGAATCCCCTCTCTATTGACATTTTTAAACAATGGAGAATATTTGAGGCTTGTATTCTAATTACCCTTTGAATAAATGAACGTAGTGGTTATTTGACCTGATTCAAGCTCGATATCATACAATCCATCTCGAAATTTATCTTCAATTTCATTTGTTACTTCTGGGGAATCAAGCAGAATAATAATATCCCAATCAGAATCCTGACGATAATCACCACGAGCCCTTGACCCAAATAGAAAGGCCTCCGCATTAGAATCTTCCTTATGTATTGAATCTTTAATCTTGTTTATTAACAGGCTATTGTCCATGCTGGTACAAATATTTTCATAAATACGCAAAAACTTGTTCTCGACTCATGCTCCCACTTATACATAAGGATTTGGCGCTATATTTTTGGTGTCGATTATGTCTTACCTTCAAACAGATCGCTGATCCCCGTCGGGATTGCTCGCTACACTCGCGGACCCTTCTTTTCCGTGAATGGAATCAAACCCTTGTCGCTGCGCGACATACGGGTTTTCTATTTGTCCGCTTATGCAAACAAGTTTGCAACGCGTGCAAATAGAAAACCCTGGCACTTCGTGCCAGGGTTTGATCATCAAGTGAACCCGAAGGGACTCGAACCCCTAACCTTCTGATCCGTAGTCAGATGCTCTATCCAATTAAGCTACGGGTCCGTTTTGTGGGCTGCAAATATACGAAAATATTGACCAAAACAAGATGACTTTTCAGAGATATATTCTTCATTTCTCACTCACTCTGATATCCGGGCTGGTGTTGCTCTTAGCCCGACGGTACCTTCGGATTGCATAACAACCATTGCTGAAAACCATTGTGCAAAAGCTAAGAGTAAATAGAACTTTACTACCTTGCCGCCTGATCATCCGAAACAGCCCGCACATCTGTCGCTTGCCTTATGAAACATGTCTTTCTGATCTTTCTGATGCTGGTTAGTGGGAATAGACTCATAGCCCAGCCTGCCGGAAGCTCACTTGTCCTAAACGGCAGTAGCGACTATGCAAGCATTCCCCACCATGCGCTTATGAATCCGGACAGCGCCATGACCGTGGAAGCATGGATCTATCCCTGCAGAGTCATGGGAAACAACTTCATCCTGGGTAAATGGTGGTGTGGGGGATCAGAACAGAATGCATATTATCTGGTAGTAAACGACGGTAAGCTGCGCTGGGGATGGGACTTCGATGGTTGTGGTAACGGAGCAAGGGTCTATGAGTCAGCTGCCACAATCCAGGCCAACCAGTGGCAACATGTGGCGGCAGTACATACCACTTCCTCTGTTACACTCTATCTCAATGGCTTACCAATATCCGGGACACTCGTTCAAGGATCCTACAGCGCCATACTGCAAAACCAGGAACCTTTCAGAATAGGCGTATATCGTGATATCTCTAACGCATACTGGGGCCATTTCATGGGTCGAATTGATGAGGTTAGGGTTTGGGACCGTAACCTGAATGCTGCAGAAATATTGGCGCGGTTCAATGCGCCCCTGCTTGGAAATGAGCCTGGTTTAATCGCATATTATGATATGGATACCACCGGCGCCGGTACCGGACTGCCCGTCCTCAACAGGGCCGTGTCTACATATGGAATACTTAACGGTAGTTGTATGGGCAACCCGACATCTCCCTACTACCTTAGCAACACCTTGCCTGTTCTTCCCCTGGACCTGGGTAATGACACAGCCCTGTGCCAGGGTGATACGATCCAACTCAATGCCAACCTACCCTCTGCCACCTGGCTCTGGCAGAATGGGTCAACACTACCCCAGTTAACTGTTTCCCAGCAAGGTCTGTATTGGGTGATCGCATCCTGGGGTTTATGTATTAATGCGGATACGATTCAGGTCGATGTAAATCCATACCCTGTCGTTGACCTGGGACCTGACACCAGCTTGTGTGCAGGTGATACGCTGATGCTGGATGCGCTTTATCCCGCTGCCAGCTATCTGTGGCAGGATGGATCATCCTTACCGGAATATATTGTTGTGCAGAGCGGCTTGTATTGGGTCCAGGTGAGCCTAAATGGTTGCACTGTCATTGACTCAGTGTATGTCACTTTTCTCCCCGTCCCCCAGGTTAACCTTGGACAGGATACCGCATTATGTGAAGGTGATACGCTGATATTGGACGCTTTTTACCCTGGAGCCAGCTATTTATGGCAGGACGGATCCTCATCTCCATCGTATTCCGTTACACAGGGTGGGACATATTGGGTTGACGTCAGCCTGGGAATATGCAGCCAGGCTGATACGATTCAGGTCGGAGTCCAGCCATACCCTGTCATAGACCTGGGACCTGACACCAGCTTGTGTGCAGGTGATACGCTGATGCTGGATGCGCTTTATACCGCTGCCAGCTATCTGTGGCAGGATGGAACAGCCTCTCCTGGCTATGTCGTTACGCAAAGCGGTTCGTATTGGGTGAGGGTAGACTTGAATGGGTGTGCTGTGGTTGATTCCATTGTGGTCGCATTTCTGCCCATACCGCAGGTGGACCTCGGGCAGGATACGATACTCTGCACCGGTGATTCGATCCTGTTGTCAGGTGGCCCGGCCGGAGCATTATATACCTGGCAGGATGGATCTGATCAGCTAAGTTTCGTTGCTAAACAGGGCGGGACTTTCTGGGTAGTTACAGATCTGAATGGTTGTATAGCCTCAGATACCCTGACGGTTACTGAAGTGCCCTGGCCTTATACAGATATCGGGAACGATACAATCCTGTGTGAAGGAACGTCCATTGTCCTGGAGGTACACTCGGGATTTGATAATTACACCTGGAGCACCGGAGATGCAGGTCTGACCTTACTGGTTGTCCAACCGGATTTGTATTGGGTGGAAGTCAGCAACGAATGTGGTGCATATCGCGACAGTATATGGGTGCATTATAAGAATTGTAATTGTGGGTTGTGGATACCCTCGGCATTCAGCCCCAATGCAGATGGGATAAATGATGTGTTTGAGGTTAAGGGTAATTGCTTGACATACTACCATATATGGATCTATACGCGCTGGGGTGAGCTGATTTTTGAATCATCCAGCCTGGCAGCACCCTGGGATGGAAAATACAAGGGAGAATTATGTCCGGTTTCTGTTTATACATACCGCATTGAATACCAATTGGACTTTTCCAGTGAAAAAAAGTTGGAACTCGGTAAGGTCATGATCGTGAATTAAATGGGTTAAGCCTGATGTCCTGCTGGCAGTGCTACTTAAATGCTTCTAAAATAAGGTCATATATATGGATTCGGATGATTTTCGATTCTAGGTGCTTCCGATAAAATGTAGGTTATCAAGGCTATTAAATTTTCGCTACACATGGATTACTTTGACTTTTTTTTGACCAGGACCGAACAATTTCTCCTTCCTCTTGTTTATTCAGGTTAAACCAATCCCATGAAACCGAAATTCACCATCATGTTGGTCGCACTTGTTCTGATGGGTGCCGCCGGATTTTATGTGGCCTATACCATGTATAACAAACCCCATCCGGATTATGTCAGTATGACACCCGTTGCCTCCCTGAGTGTTGAAGAACTGTTCATGACTTACACCACAGAACCCGGGAAAGCGAATGAGATGTATACGGGGAAGCTTATTGAAGTTACCGGGGTTCCTGCCAGGTTTGATCATACAGGTGACCAGGCCACTGCCGTCTTTGTTTTAGGAGAAGGTATGTTTGGTGAGGAAGGTGTGCGTTGTCTCTTTCATCCTGAACATATACCGGATCTGGCCTCCTTACAGGATGGCAAAGTGCTGAAAATAAAAGGGTATTGCACTGGCTACAACGAGACAGATGTACTCATGGAGCAGTGCACACTTGTTCCATGATATTCATCCCAAAGGTAATAACCTGCGAAGACCTGCGTTTTCAAGGGTCAATCAGTTAATTTTCTCTATTCACCTAATCCAAGTATTATGAAAAAGCAAACCATAGCCCTTATCTTTTCCATTTCCTTAATGCTGATTACCAATGCCGCTATAGCGCAGAGGTATGCCACAAAGTCCGGCCACATTAGCTTCTTTTCTGAGACACCCCTCGAAAAGATCGAAGCGCATAATAAACAGGTAAACAGTGCATTGGATATGACAACCGGGGATTTCGTTTTCCGTGCCCTCATGAAGTCCTTTGCCTTCGAAAAAGCGCTGATGCAGGAGCATTTCAATGAAAACTATGTCGAATCAGACAAATTCCCGAATGCATCCTTCAAGGGAAAGATCGTGAATATCGGAGAATTGAAAAAGGATCACAGGGGAACGTTTCAGGCAGTCGTGGAAGGTGAACTCACCATCCATGGCGTGACGAGAAAGATTAAAGAAAACGGAACGCTTACCTGGTCAGGGGATGCGTTGAAAGGAGAAGCTGTTTTCTTTGTTAAACCTGCAGATTATGAGATTAAGATCCCGGGTGCGGTGGTCAAAAATATTGCTGAATCCATCCAGGTGAAGGTGAAAGTAGATCTTCAACCGGTCTCTTAATTCATAATAATTTACGCATTCAGCCCTGGTAGCAATGCTCCGGGGCTTTTTTATTCCTTAAAATCAGCAGGCTTTTTGACGGTGAAAACCCGCGTGATATTAAATCCAAAATATATATCACCCTTATCCCATCTGCCCTGTGTTTCAGTGATGAACCCTCTTTCAAACATGGCTTTGGAGTTGGTAAAGTGCAACTGAAAAACATGTCCGCCAGTTTCCAGATCAAAGCCGATAGAGAGGCTATTGTTGATGGGCTGGGTATATTGGTCCTTGGGCGTGAAGAAGTACTCTGCGTTCAGACTGGTGCGCTGGGTCAATTTCATCCTACCTCCCACGCCCATCGAAAAAGCAGTGTTCTCATCTTCTACAGTGGCTACCAGGTTTTTGTGGATAATGCTGGGCATCAACTGGATGGAAACGGCATTGCTGAATTTCCTGGCAATCAAAAGCTGATGAACATAGGCCATGCGTGAGGAGAAATAGTTTTTTCGCTCGGGCTGAGCCCATTTGAGTGACTGTATGGCCGTGGATCCGAAATAGGATAGGGTGAGGGGCATGTTACGCGCACCTGTCTGCTGGCGCAGTAGCTTGACTTTGACGAAGCCATCATATGTCTTTTCCAATGAACTGCGGCCCACCCCAAAACTGATGTGATCGTTCAGTCCGTATTCCAGACCAAGCCGGATGGTGGACTGATCCAGCCCAAAAAGCTCGTAGGCCCCGGAATTGACTTTCCCGAAGTGATGGGAAATGATGAAAAGCAGCACGCCCGGCGCCGGGTTTTCAATGGAATGGCTGTTTACAACCCTGGTTGTCTTAAACGTCGCATATGCATAATTGTGCTGAGGGGCATCATCCCCCAGGAGATCAAAAAGATCACCCTGGGCACGGGCAGGGATATGGATCACTAATAGAATGGCTATCAGAAAAATGGAGTAGTAGGATGTCTTCATAGAATATAAACGGGTTAACAGGACTTAGTGCAATAACCTGGCAATCAATTCTGTGGTGCTCCTTTGCTGATCCACGCATTGATTTTGGCCAACTCACAATTCGGTAGTTTTCCGGCATTCTTTGGCATGGGAGAGAATCCATTATCATGATTGATGACCCCTTTCAGCTGGCCGTTATTGACGATCGTCATTAGGTCAGCATAGGGGGTGGTCCTGATATTGGCAGAGGGCGCCGATCCGCTGTGGCAACCATCACAATGCGTTGCAAGAATAGGTGCGACATCGAGGTTATATGAAACATTTGCGGTGTCACAGGGGAGTTGACCTCCCGGATACAATTCCTGCTCATTGTCATAATAGCAGGAAGTCAAGGCTGTAAGCAATAGGGTCAGCAGAAATATTCCGGTCTTAGTTATCAGGTGTGCCATCGTTGATCCATTTTCTAATTTGAGCGATTTGACAGGCGCTGAGTTTGGCTGAGTTTTGCGGCATGGGCACGAATCCCGTGCTATGGGTTATGCTGCCCAACAGCTTGCCATTGTTGGCAACAGCAACGAGATCTGCATGGCTCTGCAAGGAAATGTTGCCGGAAGGTGAGGGGCCGCTATGGCACCCAAAACAACGCCCCTGGATGATGGGACGTATGGTCTGGCTGAAACTAACCTGCACAGAATCACATCCTTCAGGATCGCATCCGTTGTTGAGCGCCCCCTGCATGATCCAGGTATAGACCATTTGTATCTGCTCCGCAGATAGTGATTGGCGCGGAGGTGGCGGCATGATCTTGTCCAGATCAGTGTCTGTAATGCGCTCATAAAGGTCTGAATTGCCAGGGTTGAAAGGCCTGACGTCAGCTGTCTGAATAATCGCGTTGTAATTGGTCAGGTTAACGCCATCTGCCTGGGTATTGACGTCATGGCATCCCGATAAAGCGCAACTGGACTGCAAGAGCGGAAGGATGTCGTTCTCAAAATACACGGTATCAGGATGACAGGGCCTTCCCGTTGGATCGGGATCAGGGTTCGGAATGGCTTCCGGCTCGTGCTTGCAACCGGGCAGCATCACAAAGACTGCTATGAACAGGATTGCAAACCAGTGGAAAGATTTTTTTGAAAGCATAAGATCATATGATGATATACAAATGTAACATTTATTTAATCAATATTGCCGAGCGCAACGTACGACCATTCATTCCCCTGCTGGTTGAGAAATAGCTCCACGTACTCTCTGTTGATTATCAGTGTATAACGGTTGTCGTTCGGATGAAAACCCAGTTTTGTTGCGGATTCCAGACCTTTATCAAGGAAGACTTTTACATGACGCTCTTTGTCAAAAAGTAAGCTGAAAACTGATACACTACCAGGGTTGACACCCAGATATTGCTTTAGACGCCAGTCAGATCCAAGTGTCAGCTTACCCTGCCCGAGGCGTTTTTCAAGCCCCCGGATATCAAAATGGACTGTATTTTCCAAAATAATAAGGTAATGCTGGTTGCCTTTGTGGTTGCGAAAGAAAAGGTTGCGGCAAAAGGTGCCTTCATGTCCTTCCCAATAGGCACGCGCAGCTTCGGCGGTCGGCAGGGGCGGATGATGCAATTCCTCGAATGCAATGTTCCTCTCTGCTAACCAATGGATTACTTCGCCCCGGAAATCCGGAAGGTCAGTCTTATCTGGTTTCATGCGGACTCTTTATTCAGTTTGAGTATAATTGACTTGTATTGAGGGATTTTCAAATCGATGTAGCAACTGCCATCCTGAATATAAACCAGATTTGCATTGTTTTCGACCTCCAATAATGTCGGGAATACCCTAGCAATCTCCTTCGGTTTAAAGGGCATTAATGTCAACGCATGGTCTGGGATATGAATATGGCACGTCTGCTGACTACGAAAATTTAGCAGAATCAAAAAGACCTGTTCTTCATTATATCGAAGAAAGGCATAAAGGGCTTCATGGTTAAATGAGGAAGGATCCTGGGCATAACCCAGGTCATAAAAGTGGCCGCTCTGAAGCGCAGGCGCTGATTGAAGCAGTTGTCCAAAGGTCTTGTAATCCTGTAAGACTTGCCTCTTTTCCGGGCTCAAACCCTGGCCATCGTATGTGTCATCAGCTTTCCATTGTCGGTATTCTGGTAATGACCAGTAATCAAAGATGCTGGTACGTCCGTCCAGTCCACTGAAGCCTTCTGCTTCATCTCCTTTCACTCCCCATTCCTGGCCCGAATACAGCATAACCGGTCCGGGATGCATGGTGGCAGCTGCAACAAATCCGGTAAGACCCAGACCTGGATTCGAGGTCATAGAGGAAGACGCAATGCGCGGTTCATCATGGTTTTCAATAAACCTGAGAAGAAACTGACCTGCGAGGGGCGTTTGTTGCCAGGCTTGAGTCAGGCGGGCAGCCAGCGTATGCCCCCGCATCACGTCTATCAGTGTATCGTAAAACCCTACCTTATCATAGAGATAGTCGAATCCGGCCTCCTGGAATACCTGATATTTCTCTGGCTCGTAGATTTCAGCAATGTAAAGTAGATGAGGATATTCTGCTTTTATGGCGTTTATAGCCCATTTCCAGAAGCATACGGGGACCATACCCGCCATATCACACCTAAAGCCATCAATCCCTTTGCCTGCCCAGAACTTCATGATAGCAAGCATCTTATGCCAAAGGGGGGTAGGGGAGGGCTCATTGGATGATGACGGGTCCGGTTGACCATAATTCAATTTAACGGTCTCGTACCAGTCGTTTATACCGGGAAAAGCTGTAAACCTGTCATTACCTGTAGCTTTTGCAGGATATTCCTGGAAGCTCCCTGCCTGCAGTTCGGGAGCCTGTTTCCGCGCGAGCAGGTAGGCTGATTCGGGCAGGACCAGGGATTCCCCCGGTAGATAGTAGAAATCATTCGCCTCCAGAAAGGAGTGTGACGGGTTGTCATCTGCACCCAGGACAGCATGCCCTTCTGGTGTTTGTATGCCACGATACTCCCTTGCTACATGGTTGGGAACCAGATCGATAATGACACCCATGCCGTGATGATGCGTCCGTTCAATTAGTGCTTCGAATTCCTGCATCCGCAGCTTTATATTAACGGCAAGTTCAGGGCTGACATCATAATAATCCCGGATCGCATAAGGGGAGCCTGCACGGCCCTTGACAACAGCCGGGTGGCTGGCCTCCAGTCCTGGCCCTTCATAATTTTCACAGGTAGCCTGAGCGAGAACACCGGTATACCATATATGTGTAGTTCCCAGTGCAGAAATGGCATCGAGGGCTGCGTCATTGAAATCCTCAAAGCGCCCGCAACCATTTTCCAGCCGTGATCCAAAAGGGATGTTTCTGCCTCCGTTACCATTAAACAGTCGGGGTAAAACCTGGTATATGAATGTTTTAGTCATTTGTTTTAAGCAAGAAGTATTAAAGTTGTAAAAATAGAAAACCCCGGGATTTCCGGGGCTTTCCATGCAAGTAGTTAAGAAGAGTGAATGAAAACAACGCTCCTTTAGTTACGGTAAATGTGTACCCAGGCATCATCGAAGCGGCCCGGCTCGGCGCGGAGCTCGCGCATCCGGTCAAGGGCAGGCTGCAACTGATCAAAGCGATTTGAGTAAACATAATACCAGGAGCGGCTGACGTTATGAATGATGAACGGATTCACATCCTTGTAGATCTCAACAGCCCTCTTGGCGTTGGCTTCTACGCGGAAGGAACCGATTACCACATAGTAACCGGCATCCACAGGTTTGTTGTCATCCCTAACAGCATCCCGGGTGCTCATGGTACGGAAGCGGGATTCCACGCGCTTACGCGTGGTTTCCAGCGTGCTTTCGAGCTCCATGATCTTCTGATTCAATGCGTTCACATCTGTTTCAATGGTTTCTGTACGGCGGTTGATAGCATCGGTTGTGCGGTTCATCTTGCTTTCATCCAAGGCTTTGCGCATGATGTCTTCCTGACTGCGGTTCAGCATGTTGAGGCTGTCACTCAAACTGCGCAGTCTTTCCTGCAGATCCTTTGTGAGTTGGCTCAGGCTATCAACCTGGGTGGCCCTGGATTTGGTCTGAAGTTCTTCCAGGATGAGGTCTTTCTTATTAGGCTTCTTTCCATTGAATCGGTAACCGATGGCAATCTCATGTCCACCTTTCTTATCACCGATGACACCCCTGTAATCATCAAAGGGCAAAGTGAAGTCGTAGGCATAGTGCAGCACAATGTTATCGGTGAGGAATCCTCCCAGGCTAAAGGCGCCGATGGAATTCTTCCGGTAAGTGGCTCCCAGATAATATTTCTCATCATAGGTGACAATAGCGGTTCCTTCGTAGTTCCATGGGGCTACTTCTGCTCCACGCAGGATGACCACAGGGGTCAGCTGCCATTTGGGGGCCACGTTGAACTGATAGGAGACATGACCGACATAATGCCGCTTGAACTCATAAAACTTATTGTTATCTGAGTACAAGCCAGGTACAGAGATGCCCAGGTTCAGGCCCTTCAGGTGGTAATTCAGGGCAGCGCCATAATTCAGGGCTGTCTCCTTCATCTCCTGTTTGCCATTGAACAGCGGGTCATTGGTGGCCTGAACGTTGATGTCATTGAGGCCGATTCGTTTGGCATTGATTCCTCCGAAAATACTCATACCTAGGCCATGGTTTTCGCCGAAGCGGGCATGGAAGGTATAACTCAACTGGGCATAAGTATTCCGGAAGATACCCGCCTGGTCATCCATCACCATTCCACCGATGGCAACCTTTTTGCCCAGGGGGGCATTCATGTCAAATGTGATGGTACGGGGGGAATAGTCCGCATCCAGCCGGTCCTTTTTGATGCCCAGATAAGCTTCGAACCCGCCATTCATGCCGGCCATGGCCGGATTCAATGAATAGGGATCGATCATATACTGGTAGTTGAGAGGAACCTGCTGTGCGAAAAGAACACTGCTTCCGGTCAGGCATATGATGAGGAACAGGGTTATTCTTTTCATACGATATCGTGTTTTAATGGTTAGACTCAGGCTGACTTAGATTAGCGTAAGATGTTGACAACACCCTTGAATACTTCCTTCAGGTTGTTGTTGTTCTTAATAATGTAATAGTAGGCACCTTCGGGCAGTTCATTGCCTTCATAGGTTCCTTCCCAGTCATTCTGGTAAGGAGAGCTTGTGTAAACCTGGTCTCCCCATCTGTTGTAGATCACAACTTCATAGTTATCACCAGCGATGAGCTCTGGCTTAATGAACCATCGGTCATTGTATCCATCCTTGTTGGGTGTGATGACATCCATGGGATAGATATCATTCTTCTTGATGGTGGTGATATTAAAGTATACTGTTGAAGTACATCCATTTTTGTCGATGGCTGTCACAGAATAATTGCCCTTTTGGGTAAGCGAAACCTCATTCCCGATGTGACCATTAGACCAAATGATGCTGTCGACACTTGAGTCAAACTCCGCTCTAACCACTAACACCCGTCCTTCGAAAAATTCAAAGTTTTGGACTCCGTTAACGGTACTTATTGATGGAAAGGATGGAATTATTTCTAAATCAGGAGTTCGAGTGATATTGACACTTTTAGTTGTACTTGACAAACATCCGTTTTGTGTCAGTACCGTAAAGGTGACCATGTAATTGGTCCAGTCTTTAAAGGTATAGACGGGATTGGGCACCTTACTGGCCAATCCGTCCCCGAAATCCCAGGTCCAGTCCACGATGTTGTCATTGTAAACAACAGCCTGGCTCGTAAATGCCGTTGGGTCACCAAAACAGGTGTTTGCAAATGTGAAATCGGCCACTACATCACTAATCGGAACCTGTTTGTGAACTGATTTCGTATAGTTGTACTTTGTGGTTATTTTTAGTCCGACATTATGTGTCAGGTTGGGGCCAGGGAAAGTATGGGTGATAGACTGTCCCACAGCGTCATCATAACTCAGATCACCGTCCAGGTCCCAGGCATAGAGCACGATGCTGTCAAGCGTAAGCGTAGTGGAAGTACTGGTAAGGATGGTGGCTTCCCCTAGGCAGGCAGCTGAAAAAATAAAATTAGCTTCAAGCTGCTGAGCCTGAACCCCTGACAATATGATGCCTGAGAAAACTAAGGTCGTAAGCAGTCGTTTCATAGCATACAAAGAGATTTGATTATAAAATTGAATTGAATTCCAGGCAATATATGATACGCTAACATTGGTCAAAAATATAGTAAAACGCCTTAAAAAACAAAGAATGAAGCCCGGAGTTATCAACCAATAAACGACGCGACCGGTTTATTTAAGTCCCTCCGTTTTACTCCGCCTGCCTGCCACCTTATCTACCTTGCTTCGCGCAACTTGCTGCCTTGCTTCCGCAGCCGATATCGCAGGCAATAATTCCGGCAGGTTTATTTATTAACATTAGCCCATGCCTCATCTGTCTGATGATTAATACCGGATTTCGGCGATTGGTAACCCCTTCGGGAGAAAAAAAATAAGATAATTTTGATGAAGGGAGGATTGGCCCTTGCTGAAGGGATGAGAATGAACCAACAAAGCAGGTTAATCAACCTTACAGCCATGTATTATTGTTTGATTCGTTTCCTTTTATGTTCGATCGTGAATTAGTGGCCTGTTCCAGCTGTCCACATGCTTGCGCTGCAAACCGCATCATGGGAAAGCACGGCTTCTGTGAGGCTGATGCCGGCATCAATGTTGCTGCCGTGGTCATACATCATGGTGAAGAGCCTGTTATCAGCGGTGCGCAAGGGATCTGTAATGTGTTTTTCCGCCACTGCAATCTTCGCTGCCTGTACTGTCAGAATCATCAGATCAGCCAGGGGAAGATGGATGTTGGTTTTGATATCTATAGAAACACGGAAGATGTGATCGATGCCGTGGTGCAGGCCCTTGACCAGGGATGCCCCAACCTCGGGTTTGTCTCTCCTTCACATATGCTGCCGCAGATGAAGCGCATCATACAAGGCGTGCAGGACAGAGGTTACAGGCCTGTCATTGTCTACAATACGAATGCTTATGATCGTGTGGAAATGATCCACGAAATGGCAGATATGGTGGATGTCTGGCTACCCGATTTTAAATACATGGATGCAAGTCTGGCCTCGTCCTGGTCAGGTGCTGCCGATTATCCTCAAGTGGCATTGAGCGCTTTAAAGGCGATGTATCAGCATGCGGGATCGACTTTGAGAATCGAGAATGGAATCGCTGTCAAAGGGATGATCATTCGCCATCTGGTGCTTCCGGGTGCCGTTGAAAATTCCCTGGAGGTACTGGAAACCATTGCCAGGCATCTCAGTACGGATGTCACCTTGTCACTGATGTCACAATACTACCCCAATGCCTTTACTGCCCATCATCCGCTGCTTGGCAGAACCCTCAGGCAGGAAGAATATGCGGTGGTTGTTGAAAAACTGGAATCGCTGGGGTTCTATAAGGGTTGGGTACAGGAGTTAACGAGTCACGAATTCTATCGACCGGATTTCAATAACGAAGAACCTTTTCAGGTACCTTAAAATGCTAATAGACTGGACGGTGGTCTGTTTCTGTCCACTTCTGAAAGACGGCTCTCGCCTCGTCCCGCATGCATTCCTGGCTCTGGATCTTGCGCATGGATGGCGGTAAAGGCAGCTCCGTATAAATGAATGCATCATCAAAACCGGCTGCGGCAGCATCCTCCCTGGTGCCGGCATAATAGATGGCACGGGGTCTTGCCCAGTAAATCGCCCCCAGGCACATCGGGCAAGGTTCGCAACTGGTGTAGATGTCGCATCCGTCCAGCTGAAAACTCCCCAATCTGGAACAAGCCTCACGGATGGCTACGATCTCTGCGTGGGCTGTAGGGTCATTGTTAAGAATGACACGGTTTTCGGCAGCAGCTATGATCTCTCCGTCCTTGACGACAATAGCGCCAAAAGGTCCGCCCTTGCCGGCTGAAATGTTGCCCTCGGCCAGGCGAAGGGCCTCAGCCATAAACAGATGATGATGTTGATCCTGTGTCATCTCTTACAGGGTTTGGTCAAGATGATAAATTTCCATGTAGGGCCAGCCAGATACAAGGAGGATCCTGGCTCGTGTAGTCCACCCGGTGCCTGAATCCGGCAGGCAACAGAATAAAATCGCCGGCTTTCATTTCAATTAAACCTGCACCATGAATATCCAGCCTGGCCTCTCCCTGAAAAAGCATAACCCATTCATCCTCTGTCTGATCATACCAGAAATCTGCGGGACTTGACTGACCGAAGGAAACGATGCGCTCCATTCTCAGCGCTGAATGTTCCAGTATCGTGCTGAATGACTCATCCTGCACCGGGAGCGCACCGATGCCGTCATACAGACTGCTTTTCATGATGTGTAGGGGAGCCGCCATGCTGATTCTCCTGTTTAAAACAACAGATCGGTGACAGGTCCCTTTCCTTCCCTCACCAGAACAATGTCATCCCCGCTGCAGTCGATGATGGTCGAAGGTTCGTTATCACCCGGTCCTCCATCGATGACCATATCCACCATACCGCTAAAACGTTCATACAGCAATTCAGGGTCAGTGGTGTACTCTATGATCTCATCCACATCATGGATGGACGTTGACATGATCGGGTTACCAAGTTCTTTTACAATCTCCTGCGAAATGCGATTGGCCGGTACACGGATACCTACCTGTTTTTTCTTGGCTTGCAGCAACTTGGGAACATTGTTGTTGGCCGTGAGAATGAAGGTATACGGGCCGGGCAGTACACTACGCATCAGCCTGAAAACCTGGTTGCTGACAGGTTTTACAAAGTCAGATAACTGACTGAGATCATGACAGATAAAGGAAAACCTGGCCTGTTCCCTGCGTACACCTTTTATTCTTGCAATACGCTCAATGGCCTTTGTACTATAGATATTACAGCCTAATGCATAAATGGTGTCTGTAGGGTAGATGATGACACCATCGTTCCTCAGATGCTCAACAACCAACCTTATCTGTCGCGGACTCGGATTCTCCTCGTGAATTCTTAAAAGCATATCATCCTTCATTTATGGGTTGATGCAGTTCTGCATTGCTAGGCGGTGCATGGATGCATCCATCATGTGAAATGCACTCAGGCATATTCACCTTCGTCTTACAAAAGTACGCATATAGGATGGATCAGACGTGCTGAAAGGCAGTAATAAAAAAGGGTAAGTTACTTATATCGCACCGCTTCAACCACTTACCCTTGCTTCCTTCCAGACCTGGGGGAGTTCGGTGGGAGCTGGTCGTATAAGACTTACCCACTGCAAAGGTATGACGAAAAATGCAGAAAGCCAGTTATTATTTCCAAATCGTTTGGGCTGATGGTGCTCAATTACTACATTTGCTCGGTATCTAATACTCAATCCCATGAACGAAGTACAGGAAACGCGCGCCACTTCGGTTTGGCCAACTGCCATCAGGCACGGACTCATTACAGGAGGATTGCTGATCCTCTTTACCCTCCTTATTTATGCCCTGGGCATGATGCAGAACAAGGCACTGGGTTTTGTTTCTATATTGCTTTTAATCGGAGGAATGTATATCGGGACAAAAAACTACCGGGATCATGTGTTGGGCGGCTTTATGACTTATGGAAAAGCCTTCACCACAGCTTTCTTCATCGGGTTGGTCGCCAGTGTATTATTGTCCGTATACACCTATTTTTTCTATACCTTTTTCGACCCGGGTATGATCGATGTCATCGTTGAACAGGCTGAGGAAACCATGCTGCAGCGTAATCCGGAGCTTACAGACGAACAACTCGATATGGCATTGACAATGACCAGAAAAATGACACAACCCGGCTGGCTGGCTGGTATGGGCATCATCACCAATGGCATTGCATCACTGATTATTGGTCTCATTCTTGGGATATTTCTGAAAAAGGAGGATCCCTTCGCAAGTCAATTATAATAAGGTATGGATATCTCGATCATCATACCCCTGTTGAATGAAGAGGAATCGCTTCCTGAACTCCTGACATGGATACACAAAGTCATGGAAAAGCATGGCTTCTCATACGAGGTCATCCTTGTCGATGATGGAAGTCAGGATCGTTCCTGGGAGGTAATCCGGCGCTTGAATCAGGAAGATGGACGGGTTAAAGGACTGCGTTTCAGACGTAACTATGGGAAATCAGCAGCTCTGAATAAAGGATTTGAAGCTGCTCAGGGTCAGGTTGTTATCACTATGGATGCAGACTTGCAGGATAGTCCGGAAGAGATACCTGAGCTCTATCAAATGGTCATGGATGGTGGCTACGATCTGGTATCGGGATGGAAGAAGAAACGTTTTGATCCCCTGAGCAAGACCATCCCGACCAAATTGTATAACTGGGCCACCCGGAAGATGTCCGGCGTTTACCTGCATGACTTTAATTGTGGCTTGAAAGCCTACAGAAAACAGGTCATCAAATCGATTGAGGTATATGGCGAGATGCATCGTTATATTCCGGTGATTGCCAGGCGTTCCGGGTTTGTGAAGATAGGGGAGAAGGTCGTGGCACACCAGGCACGTAAATACGGGGTGACGAAGTTTGGGCTTGAGCGCTTTGTTAACGGATTCCTCGATCTGATGTCCATCAGTTTTGTGACCCGCTTTGCAAAGCGCCCCATGCATTTCTTCGGCACCATGGGCCTGCTGTTCTTTATTACAGGGGGACTGATTTCCGCCTGGATTCTGGCTGTGAAGTTTTTCAGACTGGGTGGTGACAATGTCAGGGATGTCGTTGACCAACCATTGTTCTACCTCGCACTTCTGGCTATGATCGTAGGAACGCAGTTGTTCCTGACCGGTTTTCTGGCAGAATTGGTTTCACGCAGTTCGCCGGATAAAAATGCCTACCTGGTTGAAGAGAGCCTGGGCGTTGACTAATGGATTCCCTATCATCTTTTTCCCCTGGGTAGCCTTGCCTGTGTGCGTCAGTTGAGTGAAGCATATTTCAGAGATCCCTCAGGGCAGGATTCCCTATCTTTGACCACGCAATATATTTCATATGATACATGCCATACGTTTGTCTGTGCAGGCTTCCCTGGATACCAAGCAGGCGGTTATGCAGGAGGATGGACTGCTGTTAAGCCTTGAGCGTCTCATCGTGGCCAGTGTTCATTGCTTCCGTAACAATGGCAGAATGTTGCTTTGTGGTAACGGTGGCAGTGCGGCTGATGCACAACATATTGCAGCAGAATTGAGTGGCCGTTTCTACTATGACCGGCCTCCCCTGGATGCAGAAGCACTGCATGTGAACACATCTTACCTGACTGCTGTTGCCAACGACTACGCCTACGATGAGATTTTCGCGCGCCTGGTTCAGGCAAAAGGCAGGCTAGGTGACCTGTTGCTGGCCTTCTCCACTTCGGGAAATAGTCCCAATGTCGTGAAGGCAGCCATCAAAGCAAAAGAAATCGGGATGGTTGTGGCTTGTTTTACAGGAAGATCCGGCGGTAAATTAAAACAATATGCAGATTATCTCCTCAACGTTCCAAGTGATGACACACCAAGAATTCAGGAGGTCCATATGCTTTTAGGGCATATCCTATGTGAGCAAATTGAGTTGACCTGCTTTCCCACCTCCTCATGATGGCTGAATTCAACCTGCCCTTTGATGCCGTGAGTATCCGGAGGTGGGCACTGTTTCTGGACAGAGACGGTGTCATTAACAGGAGGCTTCCCGATGCCTATGTGAAGCATTGGGCTGAGTTTGAATTCCTGCCAGGTGTCCCTGAAGCCCTCGAGCAATTGCGACAATGGTTCGGATCCATCTTTATTGTTACAAATCAACAGGGAGTAGGAAGGGGTATCATGCCTGCATCCGCTCTTCAGTCCATCCATGTTCAAATGGAGGCTGAGTTGAAAAAAGCAGGCGTTATCCTGGATGGTATCTATCATTGCCCCCATACGGCATCAAAAAAGTGCTCCTGCCGTAAACCAGCGATTGGGATGGCGGAGCAGGCAAAACATGATTATCCGCAGATCGACCTGAGCCTATCTGTGATGGTCGGGGATAGTCCATCCGACATCGGATTTGGCAGGCGGGCAGGTATGTATTGTGTGATGCTTGGCCCTGAAAACTCCGTTATGGATCCAGCGCCAGATGCCTTTTTTGAAGACCTTAGCACATGGGTTTCCTTTGTTAAAAATGAATTAAAACTTTGAATTAGTGACACCTGCAACGATTGCGCTCGTTTTTCTGGCCTATACTGCCCTTCTTTTCATCGTTTCCTATTTTACCAGCAGGAAGGCTGATAACCGGGCCTTTTTCATTGGAAACAAGAATTCACCCTGGCTGGTCGTAGCCTACGGCATGGTAGGCGCTTCTTTGTCTGGCGTTACCTTCATCTCTGTGCCAGGATGGGTGCACACAACTCAGTTTTCATACCTGATGGTCGTCCTGGGATATATCCTTGGATATGGTACCATCGCCGGCATTCTGCTTCCATTGTATTACCGGCTCAACCTTACATCTATCTATACCTACCTCGAGCAACGCTTTGGCTTCTGGTCCTACAAATCCGGAGCTGCCTTGTTTCTCTTCTCCCGCTTTATCGGGTCTTCCTTGCGCATGTATTTGGTAATAAATGTTTTGCAAATATTTGTATTTGATGCCTGGGGAGTACCTTTTGGCCTTACCGTGGTCCTGTTTATCGGATTAATATTGCTATATACCTTCAAAGGTGGCATAAAAACCATCGTCTGGACGGATACCCTGCAAACGACGTTTATGTTGGCCTCGGTGATCCTGACTTTGTATTTCGTGAGCAAGGGATTGAATATCAGTTTCTGGAACCTGGTAGAAACCGTGCGAGAGAGCGATTACAGCAAAGTGATATATACCGATTGGCAGGATAGCCGTTATTTCCTGAAGCAATTCTTCTCAGGTGCTTTCATTGCGATTGTGATGACCGGTCTGGATCAGGACATGATGCAGAAGAACCTGAGCTGCCGCACGCTCCCGGATGCACAGAAGAACATGGTCACCCTCAGTATTACCCTCGTTTTTGTAAATCTGCTGTTTTTAATCCTGGGGGCTGCTTTGTTTATTTATGCAGCCCAAATGAATATTGCATTACCGGCCAAAACAGATGATGTTTTTCCCTTGCTGGCATTTAAACACATGCCCGCACTGGCAGGGGTGGTTTTCATTATCGGTCTTATTTCAGCTGCCTATTCCAGCGCCGATAGCGCACTGACTGCTCTTACCACCAGTATCAGCGTCGATTTCCTGGGGCTTGAGAAAACAGGTCATCATACGGATATGCAGCGTAAGAGAACAAGGCGATTTGTACATATATTCGTTTCTCTGGTCGTTCTCCTGGTGATCGTCGTTTTCCGGGAACTGAACAACAAAGCGATTATCGATGACATCTTTACCATCGCAGGTTATACCTATGGACCATTACTTGGATTATTTGCTTTTGGTCTTTTTACGAAGTTTCAGGTACGCGACCGTTATGTCCCGGTGATTGCCCTTTTTTCACCTTTGATATGTTATATCCTCAGTGTCAATTCGGAAGCATGGTTGGGTGGTTACCGGTTTGGATTTGAGTTGCTTATTTTAAACGGGCTCATTACCTTCTTTCTGCTCTGGCTGGCCCGGATCCGCAGTTAATCGGGTACTTGGTTTCTCTGTTGATAAAATCATATTTAAGGTTGAATAATTTGCTATAAACTGATAAATAGTTAGATGCATCAATATATCTTTGACGGCTTAATTGGATCAGCATGGAAAACTTTCGTTTTATAGCCCTGGAAAAGGCCCTGGGCCGCACCCGGAAACCGGTGGAAATTGCAACCAGGGTTTCACAACTATATGGAGAATATACTTTCAGCCGACCGGTCATGCAGGAATATCTGCCTGCTGAGGCATACCATGCGGTGATGCAGGCGATTGAAAAGGGTGTGCGCATTAGGAGGGATATTGCAGACATTATTGCTTCGGGAATGAAAGCCTGGGCTGTGGCCAAGGGTGCCACACATTATACGCATTGGTTTCATCCTTTGACCGGATCAACGGCAGAAAAGCATGATGCCTTTCTTTTTCCTGGTATGGATGGCCAGGCGATGGAAATATTCAGCGGTTCCAGCCTGGTACAACAGGAGCCTGATGCCTCCAGCTTTCCGAGCGGTGGCATTAGAAATACCTTTGAGGCAAGGGGTTATACGGCCTGGGATCCTTCTTCACCTGCCTTTATCCTTGACCGAACACTCTGTATTCCGACTGTTTTTGTTTCCTATACCGGAGAATCTCTGGATTTCAAAGCACCGCTCCTCAGGTCACTGGCGCTGATCGATCAGGCGGCCACAGCGGTTTGCCGACTGTTCGACAGGAATGTCAATAAGGTTATCGCTACCCTGGGTTGGGAACAGGAATATTTCCTGGTGGATGCAGCGTTGCATGGGGCCAGGCCTGATCTCATGCTGACCGGCAGAACGGTCTTCGGGCATGCATCGGCCAAGGATCAGCAACTCTCAGATCATTATTTCGGAACCATACCGGAACGTGTCACTGATTTCATGCGTGAATATGAATTGGAGGCCTTCAGGCTGGGTATTCCAGTCAGGACGAGGCATAACGAAGTAGCACCGGGGCAGTTTGAATGTGCGCCGGTTTTTGAGGAGGCCAATCTTGCAGTGGATCACAATCAGATTCTGATGCACCTCATGCAGCGCATTGCCCGCCGCCATGATCTGACCGTCCTTTTCCACGAGAAACCTTTTTCCCTGGTGAATGGGTCAGGGAAGCATAATAACTGGTCATTGATGACGAATAAGGGTGAGAATCTGCTGTCACCCGGCCCCAATACTGAGACCAATCTTCGTTTCCTGGCTTTTCTTACTTCAATTCTAATGGCTCTGAATGAGCATGCCGACCTGCTAAGAGCCTCCATTGCTTCACCTTCCAATGACCTGAGATTAGGTGCACATGAAGCACCCCCGGCTATCATTTCGGCATTCATCGGTGAGCATCTCACGCAGATATTGAACAAGATAACCGGAACCGATGCGCTTCAGGCTTCACAAAATAGCCGGCGCAATCAGAAGAGTATTCCATTGCCAAAAATCCCTGAAATCCTGCCTGATAACACTGATCGAAACCGGACATCACCCTTCGCTTTTACCGGCAACAAGTTTGAACTCAGGGCCGTCGGTTCTTCTGCCAACTGTGCCGCTCCCATGATTGCCCTGAATACAATCGTGGCGGATCGCCTCTTGCTCTTCGTCGAAGATGTAAAGGCCAGGCAGGCAGCAGGAGAGAGCAGGCCCGAAGCCATCCTGAATGTCGTGCGGGAGTATGCAAAGAAATCTGAGCGCATACGCTTTGAAGGTAACTGCTATTCGGAGGAGTGGAAAAAGGAGGCTGCTGCACGGGGTCTGTCAGATCATCAGACGACAGTGACAGCCCTCCAGGCCTTTATTTCAAAGCCAACCATCTCCGTGTTTGAACGCCGTCAGATCCTGACAGAACGGGAACTTCATGCACGATATGAGATCCGACTGGAAAACTACATCCGTAAGATCCAGATCGAGTCACGTGTCATCGGTGATCTGGCAACAAATCATGTTATACCGGTGGCCATCCATTATCAGAATACCCTTATCGAGAATGTTAGAGGTCTCCGGGATGTCCTGGATCAGAAGACCTTTGTGAAGCTTTCCAAGGTTCAGTTACAGAATATCCGCGATATTTCCGAACATATCAACCAGATCAGGGTCCATGTATCCGGTATGATTGAAGCCCGTAAGGAGGCGAATCAGCTGACATCCGTTGAATCCCAGGCCCAGGCTTATGATAGCACGGTGAAGCCGTTCTTCTCTGTCATACGCTATCACGTGGATAAGCTGGAACTCATGGTTGATGATGAGCGCTGGCCCCTTCCTAAATACCGTGAGCTCTTGTTCATCAGATAGCCTTCAATTGCGTACCTTTGGTAGAAACATCGTACCAGATATGCGGAATTTGACAAGGCTCACATTGTTTTTTGTTATCGTGTTGGTATACAGCGCTTTGCTGCCTGCTCAAACAAGGCTGAAAGGAAAGAAATGGAAGGAGGAAATCCATAAACACCAGGAGGTTACCTACTTCCTGCCCCGGCACGAATTCATCTTTGACTTTTCATTCCTGCTCCAGGAGCATCGCCCAGGCCCCTATGCGCTTTATGCTGAGTCCTTATTGGGTATCAGGGATGTCATCAGAACCAGTCAGTATGCTTATCAACTGACAGACCTGGAATATGATTCACATGTTTTACCAGATGAAGATGCCCGTTACATCTATAAACCGGCTAGCGCAAAAAAGGAGACCAATTGTCTCGTCTTAAGCCAGCAACAGATTCTTCTCTACGGCGGTTCATGTTGTGGTATACCTGATGTAGCGATATCTTCACCCCCTGTTGGGCCATACGTGGGGTTAAGTCAACCAGGTCATTCCACCGCCCGCTACCAGGTAACGGAGGGCCGTGAAAAACAGGCAGTTAATCCAAGGCGGGCCATGCCTGATACGGGGAATGCCCATATCGAAGTGAGACCTCCTGTTCAGGAAACTCCAGCAGATCAACGCCAGGCCAGGGATATTGCGGAAAGGATCCAGGATCTGCATACCTCCAGGATAAAGCTCCTGTCTGGTTATCAGGAAATTCCATATTCTATGGAGGCATTACAGTACATGGACCAACAAATGAAGTACGTGCAGGATGGCTATATCCGTTTGTTTACCGGAGATACAGTGACCAGGTATGAAAATATGCGGGTAACGTATGTTCCTGACAAGGAAAGAGAAGGTGAATGGGTGCCACTCTTTCGCCTGGATCCCATGCGTGGCATTCTGCCGGTCAGTGCTGTTACCGGCGATTTCTGCAGATTCCGCTGGACATCTGCTCATTCACAGGAATTAGAGGTGAGTGATAGTCTTGTAGGTAACGACAGCACGACATTACCTGAACTCGATTGGGTATTTTACAGGATACCACGTTATGTACGAGTGGAAGTCATGCTGGGAAATAAACTACTGTTCTCTCAGGTAGTGGCAGTCAGCCAGTTGGGAGAAATTAAAGCCCTTCCGGTTGAAGGATTAACCATCAGATTTGATCCAGGGACAGGTGTTCCGGTTCAGACTGCCATTCGCAGGCCGTAGGCTTAGCCATTCATAGAGATCAGAAACTCCTCGTTGGTTCGTGTAAACCGCATCTTATCCTTAAGGAACTCCATAGCTTCGAGCGGGTTCATGTCAGCAAGGTGATTACGGAGAATCCAAATACGTTGCAGGCTTTCTTTGTCCAGGAGCAGATCTTCACGGCGTGTACTAGAGGCAACAATATCGATGGCCGGATAAATGCGCTTGTTACTGAGTTTGCGGTCAAGCTGTAACTCCATATTGCCGGTGCCCTTGAATTCCTCAAAGATCACTTCATCCATTTTGGATCCGGTGTCGATAAGTGCTGTGGCGATGATGGTGAGACTACCTCCGCCCTCTATCTGCCTGGCAGCGCCGAAGAAACGCTTGGGCTTATGGAGCGCATTTGCTTCTACACCACCGGAAAGGACCTTGCCAGAGGCGGGTGAAACAGTATTGTAGGCACGTGCCAGACGGGTGATGGAATCCAGCAGGATAACAACATCGTGCCCGCACTCTACCATTCGCTTGGCTTTTTCCAGTACAATGTTGGCAATGCGTACATGCCGCTCTGCCGGTTCATCGAAAGTACTGCTGATCACCTCCGCTTTGACGGATCGTGCCATATCGGTTACTTCTTCAGGCCTCTCATCGATGAGAAGAACGATCAGGTAGGCTTCAGGGTGGTTATAGGCGATGGCGTTGGCCACTTCCTTAAGCAATACGGTCTTACCTGTCTTCGGTTGCGCAACGATAAGGCCACGCTGACCTTTGCCGATGGGTGTGAACATATCGATCACCCTTGTGGATAATGTTTCCCCGGGATGTCCGGTCAGTTTGAATTTCTTCTCCGGAAACAGTGGCGTGAGGTAGTCGAAGGGTATCCTGTCACGCACTTCTTCCGAAGGGCGACCATTGATCAATTCAACCTTAATCAGGGGGAAGTATTTCTCACCTTCCTTGGGTGGGCGTATGCTTCCACGGATCGTATCTCCTGTCTTAAGTCCAAAGAGCTTTATCTGAGATTGTGATACATAGATGTCATCCGGACTATTAAGATAATTGTAATCAGAGGAGCGAAGGAATCCATACCCATCGGGCATGATTTCAAGGACACCTTCTGAACTGACGATGCCATCAAATTCATATGGAATCTCCTCTTTCTTTTGAAAGCCTTGCTTTCGCTGATCCCTTTCACGATTGTCTTTGTCCCTGAAATTCCGGTCCCGGCCTGGTGCAACTTGTCCTTCCGCCGTAACAAACTCAGAAACTTCAGCCGGCTTTTCATCCTCAACGAGTGTCTCGATAGCTACGGGCTCAATTTCTTCCTGCTCATCAGGAGTAAAAGGAAGCTCAGCGCGAAACTCCTTCAATGGAGCAGGCTCCTTGACTTTCTCGGTATGCAATGGTTTGGGAGGAGATGACAGATCTTCCGGTTTTTTTTGCTCTATTGGCGCAGGTTCCTTCGCTTCAGGTCTGGGGATAATAAGTTTCTCAGCTGGTTTATAGCTCTCCGGTTTTGGCTTTCTCCTGCGCATTCTGGGTTTCCGCGAATCACTATCTGATTGCTCCGCTTTCGCCGGTTCTGGCTTTGCCTGCACCGGCCTGGCCTCCTCTGACCTGGCCTGCTCTGGTCTGGCTTGTTCTGGTCTCTCCTGCGATGGCCTTGCCTGTTTGTGTCTTGCCTGCTCTGGTCCTGATTGCTTGGGTCTCGCCTGTTCAGGTTTAACTGATCTGGGAGCTGGTGCAGGTGGATTGGCCGCCTGATGGTCCAGAATTTTATATATTAAATCCTGCTTCAGGAGTTTGTCAAATTTTGGGATTTTCAGCTCTTCAGCGATTTCCTTCAATTCAGCAACTTTCTTGCTGTTTAATTCAATGATGTCGTACATTGATAATGAAATAGTTAGATGAATTTACAGTCTCCTTCTCTTCCTCTGAAGCAACTTGGGTATGGATCTTTCGGAGCTAACCGATTGGTGACTTACCAGTGGGTACAATAACCGTGAAGGGAACTGTTCTGCAAATATAGTGTATTTTATTATGAATTCGATGTTTGTTCCCTGGTTTAAAAAAGAAAAATAATGTACTCATGGCAGTGAAGTCCTGATTTTTTTCTCAATACCCTATTATGCTTAATGATCAAGAGAAAACTCCAAGTTATTGTCTGTCAGTTCCAGCAATCATTTTTGACAATCAGGTACATGAAAGCTTTAATGCAAATTATAGAAACGAATAGACGCTGATAATATTATACAATAATCATTCCATCTTTTATAAAGGATGTGCCAGGTGTAGGACACTCTCGGATTGTCGAAGTCAGTGACTTAAAATGTATAGTAGGGATTAATATTCTGAGAAGGTTCTTACCTTTGATTTGAAAAACCTCAGAACGATGATCCAGAGAATCCAATCCTTATTCTTGTTATTATCTGCCGTTGCTGTCTCCATGCTTTTCTTTTTTCCATTGGCTTCCTATACCGTTGGAGACATGACCATGCGTCTTGGTATTGGAGAGAAAGCGGGTGCAGGCGATTTAATGGCGTCGACCCTTGTGCCCATCTGGCCCCTGATGATTGGCGCCATCATCGTGATTATTATCAGCATTGCGGCTATATTTCTATTCCGTCGTCGCAGACAGCAAATGAAAGTGGTTATGATTGCCGTATTCCTGAATATGATTCTGATTATTGCAGCCTTCATTACCGCCGACAGACTGGAAGTTAAACTCAATAACAGCTTGTCGAACTACGAATTCGGTGCTTTTCTTCCTGTTGCAAGCCTGGTGTTTCTGATGCTGGCTTTCAGGAATATCAAGAAGGATGAACGCCTGGTCAGATCTGCCGACCGATTGAGATAACCTTCATTATCTGCGTGCTGTCTCCGATATTTCCATATCAGTGATTCTGCCATCCCCGATACTGAACCTGAGCATGGTAATTTTCTGATGAAAGCCACTGTTGCCCGCTGCGCCTGGATTGAGATACATCAGTTGGTGACGTTCATCATATTGTATTCTGAGGATATGCGAATGGCCACATACAAATAGTCCGGGTTGATCATTGCGTATCATTGCCAGCGCTTTCGGCTCATACCTGCCAGGATGTCCGCCGATATGGGTCATCAATATGCGCATCCCTTCAAGATCAAACAGCAAATGTGCCGTGGTCAATTGACGGATGGCCTGTCCATCAATATTCCCATAGACACACCTCAGAGGTTTGAAAGTCTCAATCTGCCGGATGATCGTTGTAGTGCCCACATCTCCTGCATGCCAGATCTCATCGGTTTCTGCAAAGAAATCTTTCCATTGGGCCGGCAAAGACCCATGTGTGTCAGACAACAGACCGATTCGTTTCATGGGCTCTCATCATCTAAACAAAGCCGGGCCAGGATAATATACCCTTTGCCCGGCCCTGGGAGAAAACGATCTGACTTTAGAATTTGTAGGTAAGCCCGACTCCAAAGACTTCTTTGAACTGGGTCCTGGGACCGGCACTGCCATCGTCCTGTTTGATCATAATATCATCATCGTAGATGAGATGGGTGCTCAGGTTAGCGCTGATATACTTATTGACCTTCATCACAACCATTACTTCCCAGTTGACATCTACGTTCTGAGGGTTATCCATATAATTGGAAAAGAGATCCAGTTTGGTGGCCAGATCAATATTTTCCATCAAGGCATGCTTCAGCATCATCTTGAAGTAGCCCCCGAACTCCGACCTGGATTTGTCTCCGGGTTCAACACCGTAAGCTCCCTGAGCAGACAGGACATCATCGGTGACCAGGGTTATTTTTCCCGTAAGGGGTGAAAGGTAAACTGAAAAATTGTCGCTGGGCTTATAATCCATACCTGCAGAAAGCAAAATATACCCGGGCGCCAGGAAGCGCGAAATGGCCACACTGTCGTTCGGATACTTAAACCCTTCTGTAAACTGGGACTTAAAGCTCACAAGACCACTGTAATACCATTTCTTGCCTGCCGAATATCCGTACTTGGAGGCGAAGTCGATTTTATCATCGCTCTTCCGCACTTCTGTCTCGCCCTGCTTCAACAGCCCATAGGCCAGGTTCAGGGTGTTATCCCATGCTCCCTTGCCTTTTTTGTAATTGGCGAAGAGGTTCACAAATGTGTTGGTAGCCAGTGAATTCTCACCACCGGCCGCCCAGTTGCTTAATGACACCTGGGTGAAATTCAGTCCGAAATTACCTCCTGTCGCCCACTGTGGTGCAGGATTTTCTGTGGGTTCCTGTGCCAAGGCCGGCATAAACAGGCCAAGCATGAGCAAGCATACTATTAAATTCTTCATAGTGCCAAATATTAAGTTAATTGTATGATATTAAGTTCAATACTGCAATTTGATCAGGATTTACGTCAACTGCTGACAATGTGAGAGGCTAAGTTGCAGTGAAATCCGGCCGGCAAAGATACGAACTGTGCTATAATCCTTCAAGTAGTTATCTAGATTTCTCAACATGTCAATGAATATTGCCACTGTGGTTGGTGGGATGATATTTATAGCTGTCAGAAGGGAGCCGGAAGGTGATACTCATTTCTACCCAGCTTCTTACATAATTATCCAGCCGAATGCCCGGTATCCAGTGGATACTTTCAACCAGCCTGATGGATTCTTCATCGCAGCCGGCACCTACAGTCTGGACCGCATGGATATTGGTTGAACGACCGCTGGGTTCAACGATAAAGCGCAGGATAACAGTGCCTTGAATGTCCCTTTTTATGGCTTCCTCCGGGTAGCGTAAATTCCTGGTCAGGTACTCTCTTATGCTGCCACTTCCATCATGAAAGCGTGCCTGGGGTCGCGTCTGAAGCTGAAGACTTTCATAAACCAGGCCGGAACTATCGCTGGGTTGGAAAGGGTATGGAGGTGCGTCATAGCCTCTTCTTTTAACCTGCCTTACATATTTATTATACGAAAACGGAATAAGGACAAAATGGGAGTGACTGGTTTTTATTCCTTCAATATTGGCCGGCTGCCACTCGGCCATGTTTAAAAGGCGAAGAGCCTCATACTGATATGCAGGCGGCGGACTGCCTTCAAAATGCACATTTTTGATCTGTCCTGCAGTATCCACTACGAAGGAAATGCCAACTTCCTGGTCATGGCGCTTGTCGCGGAGTGAAGCCGGATAATACATCTCCTGATATAGTAATGACTTAAAGGCATATGTGCCCCCTAGCGGCTGGACTGGAACACTGATGGTTTGCGTATAACTATCAGGCTGTAAAAGACAGCAAAGAAAAACTGATAATAACCATCCTGATTGAAACGACTTCATCATAACGAACGTATAGATTGGGTACCAATTTAAGCTTTTTCAATGTGATAAGCAAAAGCCTTGCCTGGAGCATGTTGAAACATCCGTAAAATGGTTTATTTTTACAACGAAAAGGCCAAATGATTACGTTATGCTCAAAAGAAACTGGATATGGGCACTGGCAGCATTCATGGTATTGCTCCCTTCTTGTTATGAAATAGAGCCGTATACGCCCGATCCTGATAAGGTCTATGTTGCCGGGCAGCGCATTAAACCCAGAACAGAAAAGGAGTTTGCCTTAAATCCAGGATTGCGCGTGCAGCTCGGTACTGTTGTCGCTGTGCACCTCGAACATTTCAACAGCCCGGCCGGTACTTTTCTCCCGGATACGGACTCCAATGGCATCGATATGATCAGGTACAACGTTGAAGATAGTACTACGCTGGTTTATAGAAGGGGAGAGGACAATACCTATCAGTTGCAGTTATATGACGATGCCATGGATTCCCTGTATTTCAGTGTAATGGGTCCGGGCGATGAAGTGAAGGTCCAGCTTAAACCTGGCAAATATGTGATGAGGCTGATTTCTCAACTTCCGCATGGTATCGACTCAGTAGGGTATCAGATGGTGTTTATCCAGCCTGCCCGGGATGCCATTGCTAAGAAAGGAATTGCCGGCGAACCTAAGTACTGGTTTGTAACAAGCCACGTGCTGTCCTGCGTCGATTGTGACCTTGGCGGAATAGATCTGCAGGGGACTTATCTGTTGGGGGCAGACTTTCAGAAAGCCGACCTTCGTGGTGCCCTCCTGAATGGTGCAGACCTGAAGACAGCAAAAGTAATGCATGCCAAGCTGGATCGCGTGCAAATGAGTGGTGCTGATATGCAGGGTGTGAATCTTAGTTTTTCTGTCATGAGGCAGGCCAATCTTACCAATGCCCGTCTCAATAATTCCATACTAAATGCAGTAGATTTAACCGGTGCACGTGCCTACGGTACCAATTTCTGCTTTGCCACCAAAAATGGCTGGATCATTGATGGCGTGTTGATCGATGCCGCAACACAATGCTTCCCCTGAAAATCAAAGATGGATGATCCGGTAAGCTCTAAATCTTCCTGAGATCGGTGGTCTTGATCCATCCCTTGCTGCCGCTGGGAATTCTGATTTCCAACCAGTCTCCAATGTTATCAGTGATACGTACCTTGGTTCCTTCGTGAATCACAAAGATATCCGTGCTCCCAATATCCGGAGAACTCTTAACGTTGATTGTGGGCGTGAAGATGATCGCTTCAGGCTTATTGATGCTGTTTGTTTTTTGCTGATGGGCAAACAGGATGGCGTGCAGTGTGACTGCCATACTGATTAATGCGACCCAGAAAAACAACTGCTTGACCAATAGTCGCCTTGAAATGAGGTATATAGCTGTAAATGTAAGTGTTAAGAGCAATCCCGCCAACGAAAGTCTTGCCCATTGCCTGATAGAGAGGCTGTCACGTAACATATGCCACCATCTGACGAAAAAGACCTGAGGAACTTCTTCAATCTTATCGATGATCCGGCTTTGTGCCAGGCCCAGGTTAAAACGGATGTCTTCGTCCCTGGGCGCCAACCTCAGTGCCCGTTCGTAAAACAGGATGGCTGAGGGAATATCGTTGAGCTTAAAGTAGGTGTTACCTAAATTGAGCAATAGCTCCGGGGCCTCCATACCAGCTTCATATACAGAAAGGTACTTCTCCAGAGCATCCTCAAAATTCCCATTCTGATACGAGGTGTTAGCTCCCTGGATCTGCTGCTGAAATGCGGGGTTGGCTTTTAACGCCTGGAGACCTGCCGTGAACAACAGACTGGCCAGAATGCCTGCCCACCAAATGACCTGTTTTCTTTTCATTTCCTTAACTCATTTTCCAGATGTGTAATCACAGCAAAAGCCATATCCAGAATCGACTGTCTTCCATCACCTTCTGATCCGGGCGCGTAACGCCGGAATTCGCATTCATTCAGCACATGACGCAGGTTGCCCCGAACTTCATCGCTGATGCCTTTGTCCTTGAGATGCTCGTCAGCAGATTCCATGGATAGATTTGCCCTAGGAATGCCTAATTTATCTGAAACGTAACCCCATAGAGCAGATGCAAGGGTATCATAGAATTTTTTCTGGTCCTGGTCTGCCAGTAGTTGCCGGCTTGTTTTGAGCCTGCGTCGCGCAAGCCGACTGGCTTTGCGGTTTCGTTGCCTTGTCACATCCGCAAGAAGGCGTATCCTTCGTCTCCACATCACCAGGAAGCCGGCAAACAACAGAAGCATTCCGGCTACCATTATCCAGTATCGCATCGTTCCGTAAAGAAGATCTGACTGAGACATCAGTGTGATCTCTCCCGTACGAATGAACCGTATGTCGGATCCGATGTATTTGATATCTTCCTGACTAACACCTGAATACGCCGGCTGCACCTGGTCTCCTTCACCTTTTTCTACATTAAAACTGAACTCAGGAGATGAGATGGATTGGTATTGTCCTGTTTCTGGATTGAAGAAATGGAAGATAACAGGTTTGACAATATGTTTTCCCGGAGCCCGCGGAATTGCAAGATATTCAAAGGTGCGACTTCCACTCATGCCCGCACGGCTGGTGCTGATATTATCAAGTACCTTCGGATCATATGTTTCAAAGTCGGAGGGGAAGGTGATGGGCATTTTGTCAATCATCTTAAGATTACCACTGCCCTTGATGGTATACCGTAATGTAATGGCGTCGTTGGTTTTTAATTCAACAGGGCTTGCTTCAGCCTGGAAAGTATATTGCCCTACGGCTCCGTTGAAGTCGAGCGGACGGCCCGAACCAGGCAGTGCTTTGACATCCAGTGTCAGACTGTTGGTTTTAATGGTGATGGGTACGTTGCTGAAGCTGTTAAAGAAGCTGCCTCCAAAAAACTGATCAAAGAAGGGATCACCTGTTCTGGACCGTGATTGGACACGTGCATTTACCTGTATCTCAAAAGGTTCAATTACAATTCTTCCGCTTCTCTGTGGATACACAGCCAGTCGCTTGTATTCCACCACAACATATTCCTGTCCATTCACTGTTTCACGGGACTGCGGAAATGCTTTCTCGTCTTTGAGCAAATCCTCCATCCAGAATCCTTGCAGCGGTGGCTGCTGCATGCCTCCGGGAAGATTAATCTGTAATCGGGTATATATTCTGTAAACAAGGATAACCTGCTGACCCTGATAAGGATTCGCTTTATCGGCACTGACCCTGAAAAAAACATCTTCAGATGATACAGAGCCGGACTGCGGCTGATTACCACCCTGACCTGAAGGAGCAGCAGCTTTGGGCTGTTGTCCCTGGACTACTTTGACCTGAAAAGGCCGTGTCTGATATTCTTTACCGGCGATGGTTATCTGAGCAGATCCTACCTGAAAACTTCCTTCCTTGTCGGCAAGAAGAAAGTAGGTGTAGGAATAGGTGAATGTGCTGGATACTTGTCCGTTAATAATCTGGATATTTGAACTGGAACTGGCGTTTGGGCCACTCAGGAGGCTGAATCCCTTAAAATCAGGACCACGAAAGTTGCTTCCCTCGGCATTCACTGTATATACAACCCTGAATTGCTGTCCCACAACCACACTTTGCGGGGCATTCACCTGGAATTCAATCTCTTGTCCCCAGGCCTGCTCACTCCAGCTGCCTATCACTATCAAGGTGATAACCAGTGGGAACCAGGCTATTGAAGATTGTCGCTTTTCTTTGCCTATCATCCTTGTGTGGTTTACCAGTCTTTTTCAATCCGTTGGCGCTCAGCCTGTATCATTTGACGCTTTACTTTATCGAGTGTGCGCTGCTCATCCTGACGTAATGCCTGCAACATACGTTCCGCATCCTGCTTACTCATCTGCTGTTGTTGCTGCTGTTTTCCCTTATCCTGTCCCTTATCCTGTCCCTTATCCTGTCCCTGTCCCTCATCCTGTTCCTGTTCCTGTCCCTGTCCCTGTCCCTCATCCTGTTCCTGTCCCTCATCCTGTTCCTGTTCCTGTCCTTGTTCCTGTTGCTGCTGCTGCATCCTC
>Ga0208041_1000610_pt1 | contig 32121 bp, 32 predicted proteins | sample AD_SCU002_MetaG_FD_184453 | JGI IMG/M metagenome (GOLD analysis project Ga0208041, IMG submission 184453) | Active sludge microbial communities of municipal wastewater-treating anaerobic digesters from China - AD_SCU002_MetaG (SPAdes) (version 2) | ecosystem: Engineered > Bioreactor > Anaerobic...
ACTTCCAGTTTCATGGCGCTTTCTCCTTTATGATTTGGTTTTTGGGGAAAAACCCTTCTAAAGGAAAAGCGCCTTTTTTTCTACCTTTTTGGCTCCTTTAAATTTACACAAAAAATTATACACTACCCGTTGTCTCCTATAATTTGCTTGTCATGGCACGCATCAGACTTGCGAAGGCGTAAAATATTATATTTGACGTTAATATCTCTTATCCAAGGGGTACGTGCGTCTTGTTTTGAGAAAGAACGGTTCGATCAATCGTAGTATGATTAACCGAGTTATAATTTACGGCGATTTATCCAAATTCCGTATTAACCCTGTTCTAAAAAACAGGGGTTTCCGGATGGAAACTAATTAAATTAAAAGGAATGCATAATTAATTTAGCATCCGCAAAACACTAAAAGCGCAAACAGCCGCGGCCTAACGCTCCTTAAGATAATGCGAGATCGGTTTTGGCGTATCGATAAAGAAGCCTTGAACACCGTCAATGTTTATGTCTCTGAGGAGTTTATATTGCAACTCTGTTTCGATCCCTACCGCTATGACTGCCACGTCAACACTGTGGGCGATGGTGCATAGTGATGCGATAAAAAATCGCGTGTCACTTTCAGCATCCTTGATTTCTTCCGTATATGCTCTGTTGATCTTTACGTATTTAGGCTGCAGAGAGTGCAGGTAAGCAAAGTTTGACAATCCCCGACCGAAATGATCAATCGCTATATCATGGCCATGATCTTTAACGAACATTTGAAATTCCCTGATCAGAGGTAAATTGTGAATAGCTGCGAATTCAGGGAATTCGAATATAATCCCGGGCACGGATGAGGATGATTTTTTCAAAGTATTATGAATCCATTCTATAAAGGCGGAATTCGAAAGAGAGGCCGGAGAAATATTAACCGCAACCTGGTCGATATTCAGTTGACTGCGATCCAGCTTAAGAACCTCTTCCAGGACGATTCGATCCAGAAGCGGGATAAGCCCCAGCCTCTCGGCATAGGGCAGAAACCAGTCAGCATTGAACATCCGGCCTTCTTCCGGCTGAGTGATCCTGGAAAAGATTTCCAGATGAAGGATCGCACCTCGGTCCGCTGTTTGCACAACAGGCTGAACAAAGAGATTTATCCCGCGATCCTGGATGACCTTTTCCAACGCTGTTTTCCATTGCTGTTGTCCGGCCGGCATTTTCCCCGCTTCATCAGTCATCGCGATAATATGCCAGCAGTTGGGGGCGGCTTGTTGGGCCAGACGCAACGCTCTGTCCGCTTCGGATAGGAGCAGGCTTAAGGGAGCCGAACAAGCAAACGTGGCGGCGCCGGCATGGGCGATGCTGCCCGCTTCCGAAATATGCAATGACTCCAGCCCGCATAACTTGTTGATCACATTGGACGCCACCGATCCGGCATCACCCGGCAGAGCATCCGGCAGAAAAATGCAAAAGTCACCGCCGGTGAGACGCGTTACAACATGATTAGAATAAGGTTCCATTATTTCCCGAAGAATTTTGGCCGTTTCCTTTAGTAATGCATCACCGGCTTCAAGCCCCCTAACTTGATTGAGCAAGCTGAGACCATTTAATTGAACCAGAAGTAAAACTCCCTTGGCATCCCCTTGACGCTGCTCCAGATATGCTTTTACCTGACCTTCCAAAAAGCGGCGGTTGCCCAGGCCGGTTAACGTGTCATAATAAGCGTGCCTGCGAAATTCTTCAACAACGGCAACCTGCTCCTCAAACATCGTCTGAACTTTTTTGACCATGCGATTCATGGCAAGCACCACCCGCCGCAGTTCCTTTGTCCCCGGAAGGATCTCCTGGTAATTATACTCCTTTCGGCAAATGGCGTCCGCCTGATCTTGTACTCCGGCCAGGGGCAGAAGAATTTTTCGTAATCCCCATGCTCCGGCAAGAAGAACAAAGATGCCGCAAACAAAGAACAAGATAGTGGTGCGAACACTGGACAGCCAGAGTGTCTGATAAGCATATCCGGGATGGCTTTTGACCAAAATCATACCGGTCTGACGCCAGCCCGTAATGATGTTGGCGGTTGCTTCAGGTGTTTCGATGGGAACCAGGAGCACGAACCACCGGGGAACTCCTTCAATGATAACATTTTGTTTTCGTTCGCTTAATACTTTTCCCTGCATATCGCTTAGTCTGATAATTTCATAATACCCCCGATCAAAAACAGCGTTTATCATAACTTCCATCCTAACCTCATCGCTTTTAACAGAAGGCCGGGAAATCGCCAATGCCAGAGATGTGGCCGTATCCTGCGCGTGAGAGTCTAACTGTCTGATCACGAATGAACGATTGTTTTCAAATGTGATCATCCAAGTTCCTGTAAGCAGAATGAAGAAAAGCAAAAGTGTGAAAATGATTAATTGTCGATAAAGGGTCATAGTAAAATCCTTATGATTATTTATTTTCTGACATTCTCTTTAACAGATTACGCCACGGTTTAAGACGACTGCTTTCCGTTGATTCTCCCTGTCCACGCTGCTGGGCCATCCAGAGTTCAGTACCGTTGAAGCTGAAGATGGGCATCAGGTCGCTTCTCTCGGAGGCCGGCATAATAGACTTATTCAGGTTGTCGAGAACCAAAGGCTCGTCACCCGGTTTATCGGTATATGTCAGAACCATGTGGGTTTTGCCGAGTTGTAGTGCCTTTACGTAAGTAATTTTCAACTTTTGTTCGGAAACTCCCATGGCCTTCAATGTAAAGTACTTGGCTATTGCATAGTCTTCGCAGTCACCGGCTCCTCTTCCAAGAAATTCAACGGGTGTTGCCCAGTAATCCGGAACGCCCCAGACGTCGATATCTTCTCTGTATGGTATTTTGTTCATGAAAGAATTGACTTTTTCCAGTTTTTCCCTGTCTGAGCTGCTCCATTCTCTACGCATCAAATTTTCCCAGGATAATAGACGCACTTGCGCTTGTTTGCCCCATTTTTCCTTTGCTTGTAACAGGACATTTTGATCCAGATGAAAGATATCATGGGGAAATGCAATAATGGATTGTAACAGCCCTGCAATTAGTATCAGAATCCACACAACCCCCTTGAGGGGGATGCCCATGACAGTTTGTCGTTTTGATCGCGGCAGCACATTATTCATTAATTATGAACCATCGGACATACTGCTAATAACTCTGATTTTATAAGGAAGCAAGTTTGCAGCAAAACAAGGGTGACCGGGGAAAAAGCCATCTATAACTGCTTTTAATCAGATCATGGAAAAAATGGACACAACATCACCCGCGATACAATCCGGTCTTTCTGAGAAAGAACAGCAGGATGAGCAAGCATCCCATGCTGGTTCCCAGCAGTAATATTGTCGACGGTAGAGGAGTATTTTTAGGCGGCGGTGGCGGTGGCGGACATTCCGGACAATAACAATAATCAGGAATGGGGGCAATTACAGATTGATCAACGGTTTGGGTTTTATTGCCCTTACCCCTCACAGGAGTAGTTCCCTGACCCTGAACAGATGCAGGTTTTGACTCGCCGCAGGGACAAGGTGGACAATGCGCAGGTGGAGGCGAAGGTGGAACAACAGAATGGCCGGAAATTGGAGTGTAATAAGGATATTTCAGACTGCTGGACGTGTATTGACCCGGTTTTTCCCCGGCGGGAGAATCCTGAAACAAATCAGATACCGGTGGTAAACCCGCAGAAGGGTTTGCATCCAATTCCGGATCTTCGGACTTTTCCGGCTCGGGAGCGGCGGCATAGCTGTTGCAACATTGTGTTCTAATTTGTGTAATTCCATCGGTAATATACCCGTCGCCGGCAGGCAACAAAATCGGCGTTTCTTTGCGGAAAACGGTATTATCTTTTCTATAATGCACATAAGCCCACGTAGCTTTTTCCAGTTTGCCCATTTGGGCGTTTTCCCAGTTAAAATTGACAAAATGCGCTTTCAACACCGGGTCGTTGGCTACAGTCGTTTTGAAATCAGAAATAGAATGGATGGAGTTTTTCTTACACAAGCCATACCACTTCCCTTTTTTTTCGAAACTGGAATCATCAAAATCCTGCTGAGCTGATTCATTATTCACCGCAATGGTTTTCTGCGATGCTGAATTTGAGGATGTTTTATTCGGCATTAGATACACGGCTGCACTGATGAAAACAATGAGCAACAAAACGAATAAAATTATGATAGGATTTTTTCCGCTGCGATTTTGCTGTGCCATTTTAATAATAACTCCAGTTCAGGATATTTAATGCCCTGGGAGGCTGTCCGAGAATAGACCTTGGAGGCAATTTTTGATTCGTAAACAGATGCAATTACCATGCTCATTTTCACAAATTTAATTCTCGGACAGACTCCCAAGGATGATTCTAATCGTTATTATCGGCAGACTCCCCTTCTAAAGTAAATTCGGGAAAACAATCAAATTCAGAACAAAACATCAAGATTATTTTAATACCCCCCAGTTTAATTAAACAATGAAACCGGATTCACAGCGTTTATAATACCTTATTGATAAGAACTTTCTTTTAGGGGGCTTGAGCATTAGGAGATGCGAGACTTTTTGACAAGGTGATTTTGGCGCAGGAGAAAATTATTATTCCCAAGTAGTGAATAAAATGGTTATCAAGCTATTTCCAACGCAAAAGAGGGTTAACCGACAAGTCAGCTAACCCTCTGTTTTTCTTATGGTGCCGAAGACTGGATTTGAACCAGCACAGGCATTCACCCACTAGACCCTGAACCTAGCGCGTCTACCAATTCCGCCACTTCGGCAGGTTGGGGAAGAACTATAACGATCTGTGCCTTCTTGTCAAGATAAAATGATGTTGAATTTAATTATCAAAATGATTATGGTAGCGCACAAATTAAACTTGAGCTGATGAGAAACTGATGATCGTATTTAAAGGCATTGAAAATATTACGGAAGATTTTCGCGGTTCGTTTGTTACGATCGGTAATTTTGACGGTGTGCATCTGAGCCACCAGATTATTTGCCGCAAACTGGCAAATGAGGCCAGGGCAGCAGGGGCAAAATCGCTGGTCATCACCTTTGATCCGCACCCGAAAATGATTCTGCATCCCGACATCCGCCCTTTTTATCTGATTACCACCTTAGATGAAAAATTAAAGCTTCTAGAAAAATGCGGGGTTGATGGAACGCTGGTCATTCCTTTTTCAATGGAATATTCTAAAGTCACCGCCAAACAATTTGTTTTCGGTTTTCTCGGGCAAAAACTGGCGGTTAAAAAAGTTATTGTCGGTCATGATTATGCCTTTGGCCGGGGTAAACAAGGTAACAGCGACTACTTAATTTCTTCCGGAGCAAAACTGGGCTTCGCGGTGGAAGTAATGGACGCCATTAAAGTAGGAACTGATATTGTCAGCAGTACTTTAATCAGAAATTTAATTCTCGCGGGTGACGTCCACTCCGTATTTCGGTTTCTGGGCAGATGGTACAACATTTCCGGCAATATTGTTTCCGGCCAGGGACGGGGCGCCGGGCTTGGTTTCCCTACGGCGAATCTTTCGCCGGAAAGAGAACTGCTGCCGCCGGCAGGCATATACGCCGCCTTCGCCGAGCTCGAAGGAAAGAGTTATATGTCTGCTTTAAATATTGGAGAAAAGCCGACATTTGGCGATTATACATCTACTTTTGAAGCTTATTTGCTGAATTTCACAGGGAACATAAGAGGCAAAAAAATTAATATTCTATTTGTGGAGAAGCTGCGGGATATAGTCAAATTTGACGGTCCCGAACCATTGAAGCGACAGATAGCGGCGGACGTGGAAAAAGCAAAAACCATCTTACTCAATAATATGAACAACAACGAATAAGGAAATACTTTTGGAGGTAATATGTTGAAAATAGCCATAATTGGCGCGACAGGGATTGTAGGACAGCAGGCAATTATCAGTTTGATTGGTCATCCCTGGTTTAAAATCACGAAGCTGGCGGCTTCCGAGCGATCCGCCGGGAAAAATTACCGCGACGCTTTGAAAGACGCCAACGGCTCATCGCGCTGGTGGTGTCCGGAGGAACTGCCTGAAGAAATCGGAAATATGCCGGTCGAAGATGCTTCTTCGTTTGATGCGACTTCCGTAGATATAATTTTTTCCACCATGGACGCCGGTCCGGCCAAAGAATTGGAACCGAAATATGCGAAAACGACACCGGTAATCAGCACAGCCTCGGCATTTCGCTACGAACCGGATACCCCGATCCTGGTCGGCGGGGTAAATATGGAGCACGCCGCCCTGCTAGCCGTTCAGCAAAAAAATCGCGGCTGGAAGGGTTTTATATCACCGAAATCAAACTGCACAATTGCCGGTTTGGTGGTTTCTTTAAAACCAATTCAGGATGCCTTTGGTGTAAAGCAGGTGGTAATGACATCACTGCAGGCTATGTCCGGCGCCGGCAGAACACCGGGGTTGTCCGCCATGGATATGACGGAAAATGTCGTTCCCTATATCGCGGGGGAAGAGCCAAAAGTGGAAACCGAACCGCAGAAAATCCTGGGTAAGTTCACCGGTGAAACTATTGAAAACGCTCCCTTCGGCATTACGGCAACCTGCACCCGTGTACCGGTCATTGACGGCCATCTGGTTTGCGCTTTTGTGCAGACGGAAAAGCCCTGCAGCCCGGAAGACGTTAAAAAAGTAATGATGAATTACGGCAAAGAATTTGCGGAACTGGCGCTGCCCAGTTCACCGGCGCACCTGATTGACGTAACGGACGATCCTTTCCGCCCGCAGCCGCGCATGGATCGGGACAAAGGCGGCGGCATGACCGTAACCGTCGGCCGCATCCGGAAAGATCCGATTCTGGAAAACGGCATCAAATATGTCTGCCTCGCTCATAACACCAAACTGGGGGCGGCTAAAGGTGCGCTGCAAACAGCGGAGTATCTGGTGAAAAATTATCTGAAACTGGTTTAGCGCACAACATTGAAGGCTTTGTAAAAATTGCTCAACTGAACATTCCAGCCGCGGTCACATTGATGTGTGACCGCGGCTTTTTTATGCATAAATCCGGCAGTCTCATTTTTTTCTTGCCTGCTGCTACTTTTTTGTATAAACGTCAACCTAAAATATTTTAGAGGTTGACAATGAAGAAAATCGTTCCCGTTCTCCTGCTGATATTGATCCTGACTTTAACATCGCACAGAGCTTTGGCCGTCAACTTTTATGACGGCGCCCGGGCAAAAGGAAATTATTTTTTGAGCTACACTTCAGTTTATCTTGCCGACGAAACAACCGACAGCAAAGGCAAAAAAAGCCGCGACAACTATGATCTCACCAAAGTGGAAGAACTGCTGCGCTGGAGCTACTACACGGGAGATTTTGTTGCCTCCGCTCTCGTGCCTGTCGCTCACATGTCTGTGGGCTCGCTGGATCAGGAATCTTCCGGGCTGGGGGATATCATCCTTGGTGCCGGTTATTTCCTTCCCTTCAAACAAGCCGATATTCTGCCGATGGTGTTTGTAAAATTTCCGACGGGGGAATACCGCTCAGATAAAGCGGTCAATATCGGTTCTAACCAGTATGATGTCAGGCCCATGATTTTCTTGTATAAAAATTTAGGCAAATTCAGTATCGACGCCGCTGCGAAATATTTTATCCGCTTCCAGAACCCGGACACCAACGTTTTACCCGGAAATGAATTTCATCTTCAAGGGCTTCTCGGCTACAATATAACAGAGCGGTTCAAAATAGGTCCGTCCGTCAACTGGATGATCAGCCGGTGCAGGGAAGTGAATGGAGTAAAAGTGGCCGACAGCTCCAGAGAGGCGCTCTCCATGGGCGCCGATGCCTATTACCGTTTTTCGAAGATCAGTCTCACGGCAACCTATCTTTATGATGTCTATACCGAAAATTCAACTCAAGGTCATTTTTTCCAGTTGAAGGCCGTTTACCGTTTCTAGGACGGCGCCTGGAAAATTTCATTTTATTAAGAATTTACAAGCCCCCCGGCCTGATCTTTCCGCTGTCGGCGCCAAATCAACTTAAATTTCTTGAGTATAATTATCATTACTGGTATAGGAACTGGTTTGTTTATCAACTTTAATCAAGGATGTGTGCTATGCAAAACCCCAATTTTAGTTCAGGACCCTGCAGTAAAAGACCAGGATGGAGCGTCGACGCTTTGAAAGATACACCGGTCGGCCGCTCGCATCGTTCCGCGCTGGGCAAAGAAAGATTAGCGAAAGCAATCAGCGAAACAAAAAGAATCTTAAACATTCCGGAAGATTATCTTGTCGGCATTATGCCCGCTTCCGACACCGGCGCTTTCGAAGCCGCCATGTGGAGCCTTTTAGGACCGAAACCGGTTACAGTATTAGTATGGGAAAGTTTTTCCAACGGCTGGGCGACCGATATTAACAAGCAACTTAAGCTCAATCCGACAATTTTAAAAGCCGACTACGGGAAATTGCCCGATCTGAAATCAGTTGACTGGACAAATGATGTTGTCTTTGTAGCCAACGGCACAACCAGCGGGGTAAAAGTTCCCGACTGGAGCTGGATTCCCGACAGCCGTGAAGGCTTATCATTTTGCGACGCGACCAGCGCCTGTTTTGCCATGGAAATTGACTGGTCCAAACTGGATGTAACCACTTTCTCCTGGCAGAAATGCCTGGGCGGTGAAGCCGCCCACGGCATGCTGGTTTTAAGCCCCAGAGCAGTAGCCCGCCTGGAATCTTATGATCCGGCCTGGCCGATGCCCAAAATCTTCCGCCTCAAGAAAGACGGAAAAATAAACCGCGCCATCTTCCAGGGTGAAGTTATCAACACCACTTCCATGATCTGTGTGGAAGATTATCTGGACGCCTTAAAGTGGGCGGATGAACTCAGCCTCGACGGTCTGATCAAAAGAAGCAGGGCTAACTTGAAAGTTGTGGAAGACTGGGTTGCCAAAACTGACTGGGTGGACTTTCTGGCGCAGGATGCCGCAATCCGCTCCAATACTTCGGTTTGTTTGATGGTAACAAGCCCTAAAGTGAATGCGCTTCCCAAGGAAGAAAAAGGGAAATTTCTCAAAGGCATTGCCTCAGAGTTAAGCAAGAAAAACATTGCTCATGACATCAATTCCTACAAGGACGCCCCGGCGGGATACCGCTTCTGGTGCGGCCCGACTATTGGCGAGGAAGATATTAAAGCAGCGCTTACCGGACTGGAAAAAGTATATAACGAAAAGATCAAGGATCTGTAATAAGGAGAATAGTTATGAAACGAGTTTTAGTCAGCGATTCTATGGCTTCGGAAGTCGTAGAAATACTGAACAACGCACCTGGCATCAAGGTTGAAGTAAAAACAAATCTGAAACCGGAAGAATTAAAAGCTATTATTAAAGACTACGATGCGTTGATCGTGCGTTCATCCACCAAAGCAACCGCCGAAATAATCGAAGCGGCAACCAAGCTTGCCGCCATCGGCCGTGCCGGCGCCGGTGTCGATAACATTGACATCCCCGCCGCCAGCAAACGCGGCATCGTCGTCATGAATACTCCCGGCGGCAACACGGTGACAACAGCCGAACACGCCATAGCCATGATGCTTTCACTCGCCCGGCGTATTCCCCAGGCCACCGCCTCCATGAAAGCCGGCAAATGGGAAAAAAGTAAATTTATGGGCAATGAGTACTGCAACAAGACATTGGGCATTATCGGACTGGGACGGGTCGGTACCATTGTCGCGGACCGCGCCCAGGGCCTCAAAATGAACGTAATCGCCCATGATCCTTTCATCTCCCCGGATGTGGCCGAACAAATGGGGATCACCCTTGTTTCCCTCGATGAAATTTATGAGAAAGCGGATTTCATCACCGTGCACTCGCCTCTGTCCAAAGAAACAAGAAATCTTGTCGACGCCAAGGCCTTTGCCAAAATGAAGAAAGGCGTATTTCTGATTCACTGCGCCCGCGGCGGCATCGTCAATGAAAAAGACCTGTACGACGCTCTCGTCTCGGGCAAGGTCGCCGGCGCCGCCGTCGATGTTTTTGAAGAAGAGCCGACCAAAAATACGGAATTGATCTCCCTTGATAACGTCATCTGCACACCGCACCTGGGTGCTTCCACCGACGAAGCACAGACGAATGTGGCCATTGCCATCGCCCATCAAATAGCCGCCTATTTTGCCACCGGCGAAATTAAAGGTGCGGTCAACTTCCCGTCCGTCAGTGCGGAAATCATGGCGGTCATCCGTCCCTATCTGGATCTGGCGGAAAAACTGGGCTCTTTCCAGTCGCAGCTGGTAACCGGCGCCATTCAGGAAATCAACATTGAATACAGCGGCGAAATTCTCAACTATAATGTCGCTCCGGTGACCATCTCCCTGCTGAAAGGTCTTCTTGAACCTATTTTGCAGGAAAACGTCAATTATATCAATGCCCCGGTTATCGCTAAAGAAAGAGGCATCAAGGTTGTGGAGTCCAAGAGCAGTGAATTGAAAGACTACACCAACATGATCACGCTGACTGTTAAAACTTCCAAAGAAACAAGCACCACCGCCGGCGCCCTGTTCCAGAAACATGATCCGCGCATCGTCCGGATAAACGAATTTTCCGTGGAAATCGTTCCGGAAGGCCACTTACTGGCGGTATACAACGATGATCAGCCGGGTGTCATCGGTAATCTGGGAACAACACTGGGCAAAAATAAAGTTAATATCTCCCGGCTGCATTTAAGCCTGGATACCGCGACCAAGCACGCGATGGTTGTCTTGAATACTGATACGGCCGTCACGGAAGATATCCTGGATAAAATGAGGAAACTGCCCCACGTAATTTCCATTAAACCGATAAAAATGTAAGGATGGCAGCTATGGCAAATGTTGCAGTAGTGGGCACACAATGGGGAGATGAGGGCAAAGGAAAACTCGTTGATCTCTACACGGAAGGCGCCGACGTCATCGCCCGTTTCCAGGGCGGCAATAATGCGGGCCATACACTGGTGGTCAAAGGCCGCAAAACCATTTTGCATTTGATTCCATCGGGGATTTTGCACGACAATAAAATCTGCATTATCGGCAACGGTGTTGTCGTTGACCCGGTCGTATTAATTCAGGAAATCGAAGAGCTGCAAAAAGGCGGTCTTTTCCCTCCCCACACGAAACTTTATGTCAGTGAAAAAGCTCACCTGATAATGCCTTACCACAAGCGTTTGGACATGGCGCGCGAGGCCAGCAGCAAAGGCAAGAAAATCGGCACAACGGGCCGGGGTATTGGACCGGCGTACGAAGACAAAGTCGCCCGCATCGGTATTCGTGTGTGTGACCTGTACAACGAATCCCTGCTGAGGGAGAGACTGCAGCGCAGTCTGAACGAAAAAAACTTTTTGCTGACAGGCCTTTATTCAGAACAGCCTCTGTCAGCGGAAGAGATTGCGGCTGAATACCTGGCGTATGCCCAGAAAATTAAACCGTATGTTGCGGATACCTCGCTGATTCTGGACAACGCAATGGCAGCGGGAAAGAAAATTCTTTTTGAAGGCGCACAAGGCGCCCACCTCGACATTGACCATGGCACATATCCTTACGTCACTTCTTCCAATACTGTTGCCGGCAACGCCGCCTGCGGTTCGGGAATAGGCCCCAACGTCATTAACAACATAATTGGAATCTGCAAAGCCTATACGACCAGGGTCGGCGAAGGACCGTTTCTCACGGAACTGAACGACGAAATTGGAGATTATATTCAGCAAGCCGGGCAGGAATTCGGCGCTACGACGGGCCGAAAACGACGTTGCGGCTGGCTGGACATGGTGCTGGTGCGGCAGGCTGTGCGCACGTCCGGCATCACCGCCCTGGCCATTACCAAACTCGATGTCCTGACGGGACTGGACAAGGTCAAAATCTGCGTTGGTTATAAAACAGCGGACGCTGAATTCACTCACGCCGTGCCTGCAGATATTGATCTTTTCGGCCAATGCCAGCCGGTATATGAAGAATTTCCCGGATGGAAGGAAAGTATTCCGGAAATTCGTAAACTGGAAGAACTTCCCGCCAATGCCCGCAGATATTTGCAACGACTGGAAGAATTAGCCGGCGCCCCCCTGAATCTGGTATCCGTAGGTCCGGGCCGGGAGGAGACAATTATTCTGAGTGACCCGTTTTGCGATTAATTATATAGTTTTTTCTTGACACGATAGAAACTAGCTGTTAAGGAAGGCACCTTCAAAAACAAACATCAAGCGGGCCGTTAGCTCAGTTGGTAGAGCAGCGGACTTTTAATCCGTTGGTCGGGGGTTCAAGTCCCCCACGGCCCACCAAAAATATAAAGGGTTTTAAGGCTTTATGCCTTGAAGCCCTTTATTCGTTTCCCAACAAAATAAGTCTGTCTAAAAAGAATCAATCCGTTTTAATCGCCGATAAGCTAAAGAAGAAAGAGAAGTCTACCGACAATTAATCTAGGCTTCCGGCTTTTTGTTCAATGGAGACAACAATAAATCTGAAGCATTAAAAACTAAATCTTTAACATGTTGGAGTTCTTAAACGGGAAGGCGGCAATATGGAAAACACCATCAAAAAAGTTTATGTTGATGAAAACAGTTCAGTGACGCTTATCTGTCCGCATTGTGGTCAGGTGCAAAGGGAGCAGGCGCAAACATATATGGGCATCAAGGGGCCGGTTAAAATTCAGTGCAAGTGCGAAAATATCTACGACATCGAGATTGAGTTCAGAAGTTCATACCGCAAGGGAACAGGACTTGACGGCATATACCTGGCTGTATCAAACCCCAACAACTGGGGGAAAATGATAGTGAAAAATCTGTCCATGCAGGGTTGCAAATTTGAAACCTTGACGGCAAACCTGTTAAATCCGAATGAAGAAATCAAAATCGAATTTTATTTAAATAACGCTAAAAACTCTCTGACAACAAAAAGAGCCGTTGTCCGTTACGTGAACAAAAGACACGTCGGCTGCGAATTCAAAGCACTCCCCGGCGCTCTCGATCCGGATTTAGGATACTATCTCATGAAGCTGTAGAAATTTCTTTTCTTCCGGTCTTTCCAGCAACCAGAAATTAAAGGCCATGGAATTCCATTAATAACAAAGCATCAACGCATTCCTTTTTAAAAAAATTTACTTTCCATACCGGTCAAACGGTTGTTCAACAGCTCCTTGACAGACAGACTTCCCTTGGCGTAAACTTTTACCGAGTCAAAGCATTTCTTTCCAGTATTTATGGCCGTTCGAGTTTAACGCTCTCCTTTTTGCCGGTTCATGTTTTTTTTTACAGGGATGAAGGTGATGAAGCATTATCCGATCTTTCTTGTTTTCGCATTTTTGTTTTTATCCAAAGCGGCAGTCGCAACACCGGACGCGCTATTTTATCCTGCCGGTGAGGACGAGACTTCTGCTCACAGCACAGTCGAATCCTGCTGCGGCAATCCGGATTCTTTGCGGGATAATCCCGGCAGGAGGCTTTTCGGCGAAGTAAGTTTGTTAAATGTCGGCCTGCGGGCGCGCTTTTCCAGTCTTGACGTGCTGGGAGACGTTTCGCCGGAAGAGTTTCGGGAATACGACGTGGCCGCAAACTTCAGTCTGCCCTGGTCGTGGTATACGCAGACGGGCTGGGGAGCCGGCACAAGGCTGATGACCAGCATCGGAGCACTGCACGGCGCGGGGAAAACTGCCCAGGTTGCATCTTTTATTCCTCTGCTTGCTTTTGGCAGTCAGGATGGAAAATTCACATTGGATATGGGAGCAGGCGGAGCTCTGCTGAGCAGGCATCGTTTTGGAACGCAAAACTTCGGCGGGCACTTCCAGTTCGCCCTGACCGCCGGCGCCGGCATTCCACTCTTCCGCCGGATCGGAATCGGCTACCGGTACATGCATTATTCCGATTCAGGAATCTATGGCCCCCACAGCACAGGTGCGGATTTTCACATGCTGGAGATCACCTACCGGTTTTAAATGACCACACACCGCTGCACCACTCGTTTAATAAATGTTGTCAGATCTTCTTATTTTCCCGGATTTCCACTATGTTCTTCCTGTGATTGAAGAGGATAAGGGAGAAGGTAGCGGCGGAACCGGCAGCCGCGCCCAATGCCCAATTGAAAAAAAAGGCCTGCCCGACGGACAAAATAAAAATCATAAAGAAAGAAGCAATGAAAGGAATGCGAATAATTCCATAGACGGCAAGCCAGATTGCCGCGGAAAGTCCGGTTGCCCAGGGAGAAATCAATAATAAGAAGCCAAGGTAGTTGGCCACACCTTTCCCGCCTTGAAACCTGTGAAAGCACGGATAACTGTTTCCGGCCACAAGGCAAAAACCCGCCCACGGAATAAAAGACGCGGGCAGAAAATACACGGCTAAAGCGGCTACACCGGCAGCGCGGCTGATATCCAGCAGAAAAATACCCACCGCCCACAGGAGGCCTGCCTGACGGTAAACATTTGTCGTTCCGGCATTGCCGCTGAAACTTAAGCGAGGATCATCCCTGCCGGCCAGTTTAAAAAAGACGACGGCGAAATTAACGGAACCGGCCAGATAAGCAATTGAACAGACCAAAATCAGATTTCCCATAAGTTCCTTTATGACAATTTGATCCACTCTGGCGGCTTCATCCTCCCCCCGCTCACATCTCTCATCCGGATCCCCTGAATTGCTTCACACAAGGCGCCCTGCTGATCAAAAATCCAGGCATTGAAGATAAACGGCTGCGAAGCAACCACAACCGGTTCTACCCGGCCCAGATACTCGATTTGTTTTCTTGTCTTTTGAAAAATGATTCTTTGAGCAAAGCCGACGGGAAAGGGGATTACATTGGTATAACGCTGCGCCCAGATGCAGGCCATTTGGAGGACGGCATCAAAAGGAAAAGGCGAACCCAAAAGCTCATCATCAGCCTCAGCATTGCCACCATAAATATATCCCAGCACTCCGCCGGCGAAAACGGTCACGTCGCCGGTAATATTCCGGTAAGCTCGGCCAAAAGGCACCAGGTCCCGATAAATCACCGCTGCCGGCACATTGATGCTCTTCCCCTCCAGTTTTTCCGGACAATTAAAAGAATGCGCAGCGCAATGGTTTTCGGCAATCGGGGAAAATTGCATCCGGGCATGTTCGACAGTGCGCCTGATGTTTCCCGTCTTCGATGCTATGGACGAAAGCAATGATGCGGCAATGCCGGTGCCATCGCCTCTCTCTATATTTACGGAAACCGTGACCTCTTCAGCATTTTCCGGAATGGATAAAAAACGCGGAAAAGAAGCCTTGGTCAGGTTATTAAAGGAAGCCTGTGGAAAATAATTTTTTATAACTCTGGCCAGTTCTATTGCCGCTTCGGCGGCCGGAAAAACCGCACTGCCTTCTAAATGATGATCATACAGATAAGGATTGATCTGAATTTTCCACAAACAGCGCCGGGGAAGGATTAAGCGGGAAAAGTTTTCCATAAATGAACCGTCTTCGGATCGACAGCCACGGGATTACCCGCCGAATTTAAAGCGCAATGCTTCGTAAAACCGATGCAAATTACATGGCCTCTTTCCGCGTGCGTTATAATGTAATCAAATTGCAGGCGCACACGCTCCAGGTGCGTCGGTCTCGTATGAATATGCATCAGATCATCATAATACAGAGGTTGATAGAAACTTATTCCCATATCAATAATCGGATAAACATAACCGCCGGCTTCTATTTCCTTGTAGGGATAAGCGGCGTCACGCATTAAGGACGTCCTGCCGAATTCAAAATACCGCAGGTAATTGGCATGATAAACGACTTCCGAACGGTCGGTATCGGCGTACAACGTCCGGTATTGAGAGCGGTGCCAGACAAATCCCGTGGTAATGTCACGCACGTAATGAGGGTCATTATCGAATATTTCCGGTTTAAACGGTTTGGGCTTCACAGCTATACTCCCCTGAAAACAACACAGCAATTTGTTCCGCCAAAACCGAACGCATTGGAAAGCGCAATCTCATATTTCTGTTTGCGGGCGATATTGGGAACAACATCAATGTCAGCTAATTCGGGATCGAGGATATGATTGATCGTCGGCAAAATAACGCCCTCTTTCATCCCCTCAACAGTTAAGGCGGCTTCAATGGCCGCCGTCGCCGCCAGTGTATGCCCCAGCTGTGATTTATTCGACGAAACCGGGATATGTTCTATCTTTTTCCCAAAAACTTCCCGCAGGCACTGTACTTCCGTGCGGTCGCCCTTGGGCGTGGATGTCCCGTGCGCATTGATGTATTGAATATCTCCCGGCTGCAGGCCGGCGTCATCGATTGCTTCATGCATGGTGCGGACTATAGTCTCTGGATTAGGGCTTGTATAATGAAAGGCGTCAGAATTCCAGCCGACGCCCAGGACTTCCGCTTTGGGCGTAAGCCCGTAGGCGGCAATTGCTTCATCGGCCGCCAGAACGACGGCCGCCGCTCCCTCCGCAAGGACAAAGCCCCGGCGATCAACGCTGAAAGGACGGGAAGCCAGCGACGGATTGTCATAGGCGCGGTCGCGGGCGTTAATTTTAATCGTTGCATTCATATTGGCAAAACCATGGATCAACTCCGGCAGGATCGGGGCGTCGGCGCCGCCGGCCAGTACAAAATCACAATCGCCGTCGCGGATCATTTTTGCTCCGATCCCGATCGCATAATTTCCCGAAGCGCACGCTCCCTGCGGTGAAAATACCGGTCCGGTAAATTTCAGCAGCATCCCCGCTTTGCCGGCAGGCACGTTGGCGCATAAATTGGGCAGCAGATAAGGGCTGACGCGCAGCGGGCCGCGATTCTCCAGATCGTGCACGGCGATGCGAAAGGCATCGGTGCCGTTCAGGGCGGAGCCGATAAGGCAGGCCGTCCGCGGGGCAATTTGACTGTCGATTACAATCCCCGATTTCTCCAACGCTTCTTTGCAGACCGCCATTGTCAGAATTACGAAAGAGGCATTCCAGTTATAAACTTCCTTGGCATCAGTAAAATCAAGCTCCAGCGGGTGCCAGTCCGGTATTTCGCCCACAACATCACTGGCGGAATTCACCTGACAGCGCGTAACCTTACGAAAACCGGCCTCACCGCGAACGGCGCGCTCCCAGGTCAGGTCAAACGTTCTGCCCAGGGGAGTTGCCGCTCCGTAACCTATGACATATACCTTTCTGTTTTTCGGCGCTTTCATATTAATGGACTGTCCTATATCAGCCTGCGAAAGATCACGCAAGAATTACATCCGCCGAAGCCGAACGCATTTTTCAGAACAAACTCCTGGTTGCATTTTCTGGCCCCTTCCGCCACGCAGTCGACTTCGATGGCCGGATCAGGAATATAATTAATAGTGGGAAGCAGGGTGTCTTTGCCCATCGACTCCATGGCGAGTATTGATTCTATGGCGCTTGACGCCCCCATGGCGTGTCCCAGCTGCGATTTATTGGCTGTCACCGGCGGAATACTTTTGCCGAAGATATTATGCAGGGCATCGGCTTCCACTTTATCCCCCACTTTTGTTGATGTTGCATGGGCATTGACGGCGTCGATATCCTCCGGCTCCAGTCCGGCGTTGCCGATTGTCTCCTCGATGCATCGTTGCACAGTCGCCGGATTGGGAGCAACAAAATGACTGGCGTCGGAAGTCATTGACCAGCCGGCCAATTCAAATGCCGGCCGAAGCCCGTGCGCACGGGCAAATTCCGCGGAAGCCAGAATGATGCAGCCGGCTCCTTCGGAAACAACAAAACCTCTTCTGTTGACGGAAAAAGGCCGGCTGATTTTTTCCGGCAGTTCAGCGGGCTGGCCTTCCTTTGGCCGGTAGGCACCGTTCATCGTGGCGAAGCCGGCCACAATCGGCTCGACCAGTGGAAAATCGACGGCGCCGCCTATTACGACATCCGCCATACCCCTTTGCAATAACATTTCGCCGATAATCAATGATGTTACGCCAGTGGCGCAGGCGGTAATGGTGGAACAGATCGGTCCCGTCGCTCCGGTAAGAATAGAGACCTTGCCGCCAACCATGTTCACGCAGGAATTCGGGTTGGTAAAAGGATGCGGTAATTTGCCTTTTTCCTGCAGCAGCCTGTCGGCATTCAGCACGGCATCCAGACCGCCGACGGCAGTGCTGAATGTCACCGCCACGCGCGGCGCCAGTTCAGGTGTTATTTCTATCGCGCTTTTAGCAAGCGCACGATGGACAACCAGCAGAGCATATTTAAAAATCGGTGAGGTCCAATGCGCCATTTCCCGGGGCTGTAAAAAGGGATAAGGGCTTACATCAATCGGAGCGACTTCCCCGGCGACACGCACGGGAAAATCGGCTTCCAGGGGAAATCTGGTCAGCCCGGCAATGCCGCTTTCGCCCTGCACCGCCCGCTGCCATTGGGTTTCCAGATCAGTTCCCAGAGAGGAAACCGCGTCGTATCCTATGATCACAGATTTTTTTACAGTCATTTAATTATTACCAGGGAATAAACCGGTACAGTTTGGCGAACATCTCATAGACTTCGATCCAGTTTTGCAAATCTCCGGTTGTTTTGATGTGCCCGCGTTTATTCACCATAATCCAGCTCATGTGTGCTGCTCCGTCTTTGCAGGTGGAGCAGTCGCGCGTCGCTGAGGTGCAGCAGCGATGGACGGTATTTAAATCAGACGCCCAACGGTAAAAATGGATCAACCGGCGGGGACGCGGGTTTCTATTGTCCAGCGATTCGGTTACGGAAGGACATTCCATCCATCCAAAATTACGGCCGAGCATCCTTCCCGTGGTGATCACTTCGTGGTAATATTTACTCGAAATTACCGTCCGCGGATATTTATCCAGCACATCGTCCATTTCCTGGCGCACAGCGGCTAACTCATTTACCTGCCAGGAAAAACCGTCGACGCCTTCATCGTTCGACAGGAGCTGCAAATGAACTTTCAATCCGACATCCGCAATTTTTTTGATAACTGTTTCGATTTTTCCTAATTGTTTGGGGGTAATTGTATAGAGATAATAAGTGCAGGGGTCGCCGGCATAATTGGCGCTGGAAATGGCAAAGGTATCGCGGCCGCGGAGGATCTTTTCATCCTCGCCGTCCCCCCATAAGGAGATTCCGATCATCATATCCGGAAACCGGCTGCGGTCAATTTTGATCAGTCCATTGGTGGCGCAGTAAGTGGGCAGGCGTTGATAAAAAGCCTCCACCCGATCCATGCAAAGCGTCGGCTCGCCGCCGATTAAAATGGCCAGATTGACCCCCCTTGCCTTCTCTGCATCAATAAAATTTTCCCATTTCCTGATATCCGTCTCTTCTCGTGCCGCCTCGTGTTCGCCGGAAGAAAAGAAAAAACATCCCTTGCAGCGGAGGTTGCACCTGTTGGTGACATCATAGATAGAGCTGCGAATATTGAGACTGGCGATACGTTTGTAACGTTCGTACCATTCTTCATCCAGCAAGGAGCTTACAGTGATCATTAACGCTATCCTAACTATTTTTCCAACTTTTTACTTCCGGGGGGCTTACCGGTTCATCGCAGAGATTTTTCCCCTTTTCATAACCCATGACCCAAACGGCCAGATAAGTATCCACATAATCCAGCCAGGATTTAAAAACAGGCAGACTGTTTACATGCCGATAAAGCCGGGCGGTAACAACAGCCGAACCGGCCGCATAATGCCGGCAATCGGCGCAGTCGGTATCGGGAACGCAACAGGCGGCGGATCTATCCCAGCTCAAGTCCGTCCGGTACTGGCGGAACGACCTTCCCAGACCGATATCACTGGACAAGTTTCGGCGGGGATAGGGACAGGTGAAAAGATCATGCAAGCCGAACTGGTGCGTATGCGCTACAGCGTTATAAACGGAGAAAAGAACATTTTGCGGATACTGCTTCAGGAGATCGATCATTGCCTGTCTTGTACGCCCCAGTGATTCATCCGTGTGGCGCAGCGATCCGTTGTAGCCAACAGGAGATGAAAAAACATTAAATGTCAATTTGCAGTTGGCAGCGGCCAGAATTCCGGCCACCTCATGAACTTCATCAATATTTTCCCGCGTAAAGGTGTAGACAAAAACCGCCCGCGCATCGTCTTGATAATTTTCGATTTGCTTTTGCAGCAGATTTTTGGCTTTTCTGACGCGCCGGCTGGTCTCATCATTACCCCAAACGGAAATATGAATTTTATAGCCGATAGACTCCGGTATTTTTTTAAAACCGTTGGTGGCGATGCAGCCCAACGGCATTTTCCGATGGCAGACTTCCAACAGTTCCGGCACAAGCGAAGGTTCGGCTCCGGCCAAAACGACGTAAGTAATACCGCGCGCCGCCTCTGACTGCATCAGATCAACCCATGCCTCCGACCGGCCGTTCTCTGCGGCAAATTGTTTTTCTCCTTCATAATAATAACACCCGTCACAGCACAGATTGCAGCGGTTACTCATATCGTAAGTGGATTCGCGCACAAAAAAATATTTGCGAATTTTTTCCCAGCGTTCTTTTACTTCCGGATAGGCGATGAGATCAGAAAATTTTGGCTTGAGCGGTTTTACGGCTGCTTCGTTTTTAATGGTCATAGGTGATTACCATTGATTAACTCTCTTTGGAAAGCTTTATCTCCACATATTCAGCGATCAGCCGGACTGTCTTCATTTTCGGGTAGTCATCCTCGTCGATGACTATTTTATATTCATCCTGCAAAACAAGGGCGATGGTAGCCAAATCCATACTGTCAATACCCAGTTCATCGATCAAGTCCATGTCGGGGCTGAAGGTATCAATGGTTACATCTTCCAGCTTAAGCTCATCAATGATTACTTCGCTGACATGCCGTATAATGCCTTCAATATTATGACTTTCAGGCATCATTTCCTCCTTTTGAATTATTTATCTTTACTCTTAGCAACAATCAAGCCAGTGCATACAACAGTTTCCCGGGCGATAACTTTGAACGAATACAATGTTTGTTCCGCCGACTGACTTTCGGTTACAATTATCGAAAGATTTTCTCCGGGCCGCACCAGTTTGGCGAATCGAACTTTTTTTAACGATTCCAAGCTGATTTTTTCCTTTCTTTTTCCGGCCTCCCGGACAATCGCCTGCCATACCAGATAAATAAGAGCGATCCCCGGCAGAATCGGATCTTCAGGAAAATGGCCGGAAAACCAGATAGAATCGGCCGGTACAAAAGCCTGGGCCTCCATCCGGTTTTGTTCTTTGGAGTGCGCCTCCTGGAGTAACTGCCAATGATCTTCCATGAACCATCCTTGACGGCCTGAAATTAACAACGTTGCCTCATATCACTGATTGTTTTTTCAATCAAAAATTTTTTTACATGAATAACAAATACAGATTCCTGTGCCGGGAAAGCTTAATCTCTTTCAATCATTATCGTTTTGCCGATTAACCTGGAAAGCGGCACTACCGTCAGTTCTTTTGCCTGGAGCCCTGAAAGCAAATATTCTATTTCTTCTGAAAGCATTTCCCCCTCCTGTGGATGATGCGGCGGCACATCATGCAGCAAAATGATGTCATCCGCCTTAACTTTCTTGAGAATTTTGCTGCTCAAATGCTTTACCCGACGGTTGCCCCTGTCCACCGCACGACAACTAAAGATTATGCAATCCATTTTCAGTTTCTTCAGCAGCGAAGCCAGTCCGGGATTAACTATGCCGACCGGCGGACGGAAAGCAAGGGTCTGCACGTCCAATTTTTTCAACAATTCCTGCGTACTTAAAATTTCCTGATAAATCACGCGGGAACTTTTAAGCATCAAAAAAGGATCATGATGGAAAGAATGATTACCGACGGTGTGGCCCCGGTCGATTATTTCCTTAATTATTTCCGGATATTGCTCGGCATTAGCCCCGGTGACAAAAAAAGTCGCCCGCACCGAATACTTATCCAGCAGATCCAGAACCTGCGTTGTCACCGGCGGAGCCGGGCCGTCATCAAATGTTATAGCCACAAAATTTTCCCCGGTATTGCCGCGTGAGATAACCGGCCCCAGAAAGTTTGTTTCCGGAAAAAAGCAGGCGGCAATGCACAGCACTATATAAAAAAGCGCCAGGGCAATCGTCAGATAAGGATGAATAAAAAAGGAGACGGCCGCCGCAGTCAGAATAATTATTCCCGCAATCTGCGCCGGCGCGGTAATTCCGGGCTCAGTCATCTTCATGAAATCAAACGTTCCCATAAGGGGCCGTAAAAGCCCCTTTTATACAGCCGCGGCAAAAGCCGGGCCGTTTTATTTTCACCGGCTCCGACCAGCCAGTTGAATCGTCCGGCGGCGCGCTCTTCCACCATTTTTTCAATCTCTTTCTCCGTGATGTGCGGCGAGCGGTAAAATACCGGAGATAAAAGATTCTGCCCGGCAGCAATCCGGCCTTCCAGCAAAGCAGTGTCATATAAAGCCGTATGCGGGTAGATACGGATGCCGCAGAAAAAGAAAAAAACCGATTTTTCCAGTTTTTCCGCATTATCCAATGTTTCCAGGAGCGTTCGCCTGTCTTCACCGGGGCCGCCCAGAAGAAAATAATGGGCGATATTTAATCCGGCCTGCAAAGCCTGAGCATGCGCTTCAAAGACGCTGGCGACGACAAAAGGTTTTCCCAGATTTTTAAGCATGGTGTCGGTCAGCGCTTCGGTGCCGAATTCCACGTGTGACAGGCCTGCATCGGCAAGTTCCTGAAAATAATTGGGCGGCGGTAAGGTGGGGGCGAAAAAACCTCCCCAGGGAATCGAAACACCGGCTTTGATAAAAGCTTGCGCCACTGCACGGCTGTGCTCGTAACTGGCGTTAAAAGCCGAATCAGTGATAAAAATATACTTTGCTCCGGCCTGCTCCAGTTTGCGGGCTTCTTCCGCGATCTTGTCCGGCGGGAAAAACCGCAGCCGGCTGCCTTCAATATGCGGATAAGTACAGTAGCTGCAGTGGAAAGGGCATCCCCTTTTTGTCTGCAGATTAAGCATCCCCCCCGAGGCCAGATAAAATTTAACGGGCGATGTTTCCCGATCAAAATGCCGCTGAATTTGATCTCTCCAGGGCTCATAAACAATTGGTTCTGTTTTTTTTGTGACAATCCCCGGCAATAAATTGACGTCGGCGTTGTTTGCCAGCGCCTGCAAAAGCAGCGGCAGCCTCTCGCCTTCACCGACGACGCCGTAATCCGCATCCAGCGCCTGCATTATTTCCCGGGAAAAGATTGTAAAACCACTGCCGCCGAGGATTATCGGCGCCGGCGAATTTTCTCGAATTTGCCGCATCAGGCTTTTGTATTCGGCCAGAAAGTCGCAGCTGTGAATTGCGTCCGTATTATCAATGTTGCGGATGGAAACACCGACAAAGTCGGGGGCAAAATCTCTGAGTGTAGCTTCCAGACCGGAAGGGAAATCCAAATCATTCAAATCCACTATTTTTACATCACAGCCGGCATCGAGGGCGCCGGCGACATAATCGAGTCCCAGCGGATAGACAGGATAAGGCGTCTTCAGGGTGTTGACCGACACAAGCAGTATTTTCATTATCTTGGAATCAGGCCTTTTTCCGCTTTTTTTCTAATACAAAAGCGGCCAGAGCCCGCACTGATGCAAAAACCTTCGCCCCCAGTTCCTTGTTTTCAATTTTGATGCCGTAGTCTTTTTCCATCATCATTACGAGTTCAAGCACGTCAATTGAATCAATACCGATATCCCCGCCCACCAATGGGGCATCGGCCACTATGTCCTCCGGTTTTACGTCCATCAAGCCCAGAGTCGAAATAATCTTCTCCTTTAATTCCGCAATCATTCCATCCAGTTGATTCATTTACCACCTCGCCTTTATCCCTGTGCAACCCTTCAATTCTTCAGCCGTTCCCTTACTGATTCTCCGTGCGGCAAAGCACAGTAAGTTTTTGCCTCAGAGCCCAGTATTTTTTCCAAAGTAATGCGAGCCAGCCAGCGATTCATCGCCAGGACGTATTTTGTTCCGGCCATTGTAACGCCGACAAAGAACATTAAATGGGAAATGCCGTACATCAAAGCCCCGCCGACAATGCCGACAACCGGTTCATTCCTCGATGCCGCAAATGCACTGAAGGCGATGACCGTGGGCAGGCCCATTGTATAACTCAGGGCAATCAAAAACAGTCCGATAATGACTGGCCGACTGAGCTTTTCTTTAAAAGCGCTGAGATCGGCCTGCTCGGCAATAGCCTTCCGGCAATATTCTTTCCGCACATAGTAATGGGCTATTTTTTTCAACATATTCGAAATATTACGTATTCCTGAGCACACCCCCCGTCTCGTTTTCAGTCCCAGGATTTAATTTAAATTTTGGAAAGTTCAAAAATGCCGCACCTGTAGTTGCAGGAAAAATTTTTATCTGTTTGGCTTTTTTCGAGGGAAATACTGCTGATTAATTATGAGCTTTGTTATCTTTCCATTATTCCGCCGACAGAATTTTTCGACCGGACAGGATAGTCTCTGTAAGCGATATTTCTGAATGCCCCCGTTCGGGCCTGATGGACAAGGGCGATCAATTCATCATCGACAAATATTTTACCGTCGCCGATGACCACTGTCGCCCCAGAATCTTTCAACTGCGAGTAGCGCCGGACATCTATTTCATAACGAACACATTTATTAAAGGGGCGAATCTGACCATTAAAGGAAACTTCACCACAGCCAAGAGCTCTGCCGGATCCCAGAGAACCACGCCAAAGACAATAAAAACCCAGTAGCTGCCAAATGGCGTCGACACATAAACATCCCGGTTGCACCGGATCACCCGGCATGTGGCATTGAAAGTACCAGGCATCCAGGCGTATATCCTGTTCGGCGATAATTTTACCCTGGCGGCCGTTGCTGGCGATTTTCGTGATGCGATCGACCATCAGGAAGGGAGGAGCGGGCAGACGGGCATCAAAATGTTCCGGCGGGTCCGAAACCAGAGTTCCATAAGAAAATCCCAGAACCTCTTCGAGATTAAAATGGTCTCTAGCCATAAATTCTTTGTAAGTCATCATCATTATTTGTTTATCTCTTTCTTTTTTATGACCGCCGCAAGCATCGAATTAAAGGTTACCCGGGTGCTGTTACTCACCGGCAGCAAACAATGCATAATGGATCAGCTTGTCAGCTTTGAACAATACTTTTGTAGGCAATGCAACTATAAGAGAAATACTGTTTTGTCAAAAGAAAAAAGCGAAGGATAAATATAATCAGAAAGGCATGGCGCTTCTGCGGTAAAACCTGTTGCCAAACATACACCTTTTCATAGCACCCGGTGCGGCGTTGACCCGGCGATGCAGAAAGCTCTCTTAATATTTATTAGCACACAAAACAATTTTGAGTTATAAGGTTATAAAAATAATACTTCCCTTAAATCAAGGAGCTGAAAAAATGAATAAAGCCGTATTGCATAAAATCAATTATGGTCTCTATCTTATTTGTTCCGGACAGAACGGCAAATTCAACGGCCAGATCGGCAATACAATGTTCCAGGTGACATCTGATCCGGCAACTGTCGCCATCAGCATAAACAAGGAAAATTATACTCATGAACTGATCAAGGAAAGCCGTAAATTTTCCGTCTCTATATTGTCCAAGGCTGCCCCCATGTCTTTTATCGGTCTTTTCGGGTTTAAAAGCGGGCGTGAGGTAAACAAACTGGAAAATGTACAAACGAGGACCGGTGTGACCGGCGTGCCGATAGTTTTAGACTACTCGATAGGTTACCTGGAGGCGGAGGTAACAAACGAGTTAAACTGCGGCTCACACACCATTTTTGTCGGCCGGGTTGTTGACGCGGAGATGACCGGCAGCGAAGAACCAATGACTTATGACTACTATCATAAAGTCAAGGGAGGCAAAACAGCTAAAAATGCACCTACTTACGACAAGGAGGAGACAGTGGAAAAACAGGAACAGAAAGTGACGGCGACACGTTATGTCTGCTCCGTCTGCGGTTATGTTTATGACCCCGCCAAGGGTGATCCGGACGGCGACATTGCCCCGGGCACCAGTTTTGAAGATCTTCCCGACGACTGGATTTGTCCCATCTGCGGCGCCACGAAATCGGCTTTTGAAAAGGAATAGCAACACGCCTGTATGCCATAAAATTTATCACATCATACCTTTATCTGATTTCGGGAGAATAAAGTTATGAAGAAATGCTTTTTTTTAATATTAGGACTAGTTCTGATCTTAAGCACCGCCATGCCGCTTGGGGCGGCCAGTCCCCTGGAAAAGGACATGGCCGCATTTGATAAGGCGTATATAACCGCCCTGTTTTCCACCAGCCAGGGCAAGAGGGCCGCATCGAAAAAGGCAATGGAACGGCTGATGACGGAATGGACGGCATTTAAGAAAACCCGCGCCGATGATTTAATAAAAAGCAAGGCGGATAAGGCAGATTTGACCATTATCAATCAAATGCTTGCTGATGCCAAACGGATAGTAAGGGCGAACGGCAGCCTGAACGAAGCTCATATAATTTTAGAAGGAGTCCGCGATGTATTTCTGAACATTCGCAAAAGGAACTCGATCGATTATTACATGGACTACATAACCGGATTCCATAAACCGATGAACGCCATAGTTCTGACAACCAGAGGCAAAACCGCGGAAACGCTGACGGATTCAATGATCTCAAGCATTAAACAAAATTTCAAACTGGCCGGGCAGAGATGGGAAAGTCTGCAAAAAGCTTCCTTTGATCCTGAATTATTTTCTTTCGACGCGAAAAAAGAAGCTCAAAGGCAAGCCTGCATAAAAGCGGAAACCGAAGCGTTGAACAAACTTAAAAAAGCGTTGAATCAAGGCGACAAAGAGGAAATAATTCAGGCGGCGACGGGCGTCAAACTCAATTTTGACAGCTTCTTTTTGCTGTTCAGCAACCTGGAAAACGTCCCGTAAAGCAGTTCATTCCAGATGCAAACTTCCCGCCGGAAAAGAATGGAAATAACATGAAACTTATTCGTTTTCTCACCCCGGAGAAAAAAATATCCTGTGGCATTTACGATGAAAGCACACCCGGCAGAGCCTGCACCATTGAGGGTGATCTTTACGGCGATTACCGGATTATTCGGGAGAAAGCCCAGGTGGCAAAGCTCCTCGCGCCGCTGGTCCCGGTTAATATCCTCGCCCTGGGAGTCAACTACAAAAAGCATGGCGATGAAACGGGCATGTCCTATCCCAAGCAGCCGGTGTTGTTTCTGAAAGCAACCTCTTCCGTCGCCGGCCATGAAGAGCCGCTTATTCTGCCCGCCGCAGGACCGGATTGCGTGGATTATGAAGCGGAGCTGGCCGTGATCATCGGCAGAAAAGCAAAAAATATTAAGCCCGCCGAGGCGGAAGATTACATTCTGGGCTATACCTGCGCCAATGACGTCAGTGCGCGCGACTGGCAGTTTGATAAGCAAAAGGGACAATGGGCGAGGGGAAAAAGTTTCGACACCTTTTGTCCGCTGGGGCCATGGATTGCAACAAAAGACGAGATCGCCGATCCCAACAATCTGAAAATCAGTGCGATTCTGAACGGCGAGATTGTGCAATCCTCCAACACATCGCAGATGATTTTCAATGTCCGGGAGATCGTCAGCAATCTGAGCAAATCAATGACACTCCTGCCGGGAACTATCATCCTGACCGGCACACCCGAAGGAATCGGTTTTTCCCGCCGGCCGCCGCTTTATCTGCAAGAGGGCGACATAATCAGCGTGGAAATCGAAAAAATCGGGAGACTGACCAACAAGGTAATCAGAGAGGAAAATTGACCTGAGTTCTCCTGAAATTGAAGCCGCCTGCTTCACTGCTACAATGTTTCGGGAGTAAAGAAAACCACGTCGTCGATATTGGCCGCATCCGCGAAAACCATGGTCAGGCGGTCAACGCCAAGAGCGATACCGGCGCTTCCCGGCAGACTCTCCAGCGCAGAAAGAAATTTTTCCGGCAGCGGATAAGCGGCATAGTTTTTTTGTGCACGCAGCTGCTGTGCGGCCAGAAAACGCTGCCGCTGTTCAACGGCGGAGGTCAATTCTGAAAAACCGTTGGCCAGTTCCAGCCCGCCGATATAAAGCTCAAAACGCTCCGCAACGGACGGATCGCTTTGTTTCAATCTGGCCAGAGCTCCCAGCGGGGCAGGATAATCGTAAAGAAAAGAAGGCTTGTGCGCACCTAGAGCAGGTTCAATATACTCGACCAGAATTTCATCAAACCGTTCCTGCCGCAGTGCTTCCTCCAAAGTCACCGGTGCATATGTTTCAAAGGCTTCCCTGACCGTGATTCGTTCCCAGGGGGGAGTCAAATTTATCTGCCTGTTGTTGCAGGTTAAGCCGGCGGCAAAACCAAGGCGGGCAGCGGCGTCAAGAATCATCTCTTCACACTGGCTCATCAACTGCTGATAATCGAATCCGGCTACATACCATTCCAGCATGGTGAACTCCGGCAGATGCAGATTTCCTCTTTCTTCGGCGCGGAAGCATTTGCAGAACTGGAATATCTGTGGAAATCCCGCAGCCAGCAGCCTCTTCATGCACAGTTCCGGCGACGTCTGCAAAAACCAGTTGCCGGAAGGAAGAGCTTCAATATGTTCTTCCGGCGCCGGCGCGGGAATCCTTACCGGCGTTTCGACTTCCAGAAAATTATTTCTGATGAAAAAAAGACGGATATTTTGGATCAGTCTGGCGCGCAGAAGCAGAGCATCCGCTTTTCGCGCCAGAATAAAGTTATCATCCGGTATTGATTCGTACAAATTGAACCAGCCTTTGATTATTTGTAAATACTTTTAAATAAATTCCAGACGACCTCGAAAAAGGTCGCAGGCAAGGCACGCAACTCCCTGGAAATGAGGCGTACTTTGCGTACGCCGCAGTGAACAGGGTTGAAGCGTAACGCAGCATCCGGCTTTTTTACGAGGCCGTCAGCCTTTGACGCGGGTCAGATACTCGCCCGTCCTTGTATCAACCCTTATTTTTTCACCTTCATTGACGAAAGTCGGAACTTGAATGGTATAGCCCGTCTGCAGCTTCACCGGTTTGGTGGCGCCGGATACGGTATCACCTTTAGCCCAGGGCTCGGCTTCGGTAACAATGAGGTCCACAAAATTGGGCAGGCTGATGCCGATAGCCTTGTCTTCAAAAAGCAGGATCTCCGCTTCGATATTATCCATCAGGAAATTTTTCGCATCGTCCATCTGCTCTTCCGTCAGATAAATCTGCTCATAAGTTTCATTATCCATGAAGCAGTATTTTCCTTCTTCCTTATATAAATACTGCATCTTTTTTTCCCGCAAATCGGCCGGTTCAAAAGTATCTACGGAACGAAAAGTTCGTTCGAATTGGTTGCCGTTGAGCATATTTTTCAGTTTGCAACGGTACAGCGCCTGCCCTTTACCCGGTTTGACAAAATTGAACTCGACGAGGACATAAGGATCGCCATCGAGTTTAATTCGCAATCCTTTCCTTAAATCACTGGCTTCATACATAAAAGAATTCTCCTGTTTTTTTCGCTTTATATAATCTTAAAATATTGAATTAACTTGAAACGGGAATTACTAATCTATTTGTTGGAACTTGTCAAAAAAATGTTGATGTTTTTGCAAGTCTTTTTTTACCGTCCGGGACAAGGCGCGCAACGGGATCTTCCCCCTGTTTCCCGGCACATCAATAACGTATTGCGGCAGGCTGAGGCCGGAACATTGCCCCCAGATATACTCCATCGTTTTCATACTCTTTTTAACATCGGTACGAAAATGTGCACAGCCCCTTACCGGATCGCAGTGAAAAAGGTAGTAGGGACGGACGGATATCTTCTGCAGCCCATAGATCAGCGCTTTCATCACTTCCACTGAATCATTGATCCCGCTCAGTAAAACCGACTGATTGGAAACAGGTATCCCGGCTTCGAGCAGCATGCTGCAGGCGCGGGCGGAGGCAGGCGTAATTTCCTGCGGATGATTAAACTGTGTATTAAACCATAGCGGGCGAAAATGCTTGAGCATGCGGCACAGTTCTTTGGTAATACGCATCGGCAGTACCACCGGAGCGCGGCTGCCGATGCGTAAAATTTCCACATGAGGGACCGCCCGCAGTGACATCAGCAATTCTTCCAGGACATGATCTTCCAGTATTAAAGGATCGCCGCCGGAAATGATGACTTCCCGGATCTGCGGGGAATCGGCAATATAGCGGATCATGTGTTTAAGCCTCGTTTTTAAGCCGATTCGCGGTGACGCAGTCCAATATCTTTTCCGGTTGCAGTGCCGGCAGTAGGCGGCGCAGGTTTCTGTAACGAGAACCAGACAGCGATCGGGATAGCGGTGCACCAGCTTGGGCACAGGCATATAAGAGTCTTCCTCCAGGGGATCTTCCGGCCCTTCATTGAGCAGAATTTCCCGCGGATCGGGAAAACACTGTTTTTTTATCGGATCTTCTTCATCATCCCGGTTAATCAAAGAAAGATAGTAAGGGGTCACAGCTAAAGGGTAGACAGAAGCAGTTTGCCTTAACAAATCAAGCTCTTCTGCGGATGAATTCAAAAATATCCCCGCTGCTTCGGGCCCGGTAATACGGTTTTTTAATTGCCAGTGCCAGTCCTGCCAGTCTTTTTGAGAAGCTTCAGACAAACTGTATATTAATTTTTTCATAGGCTTTTTCTGAAAAAAAGATCAGATGGCATTCTCACGAAATTAAGGCGTGTCTCCTACCACAATTCGCCTGCGCTGCAAAGAAAATACATTTGCCCAACAATTACGGCAGAAAGAGGCTAAATAAAAAAGGAAAGATTTTTATTGGGAAGACCGGATATTTGAATTTAGTGGTCCTGTACTGGCGAAAAGCCTTAATTGCTGCAGCAAAGTAATCGGTCTGCCGGCAGGCCGATTACTTTCAAAAAAACAGGGCCATTATCGGCCCTGTTTTTTACACTGCATAAAGAAGGATGATGCTTAGTTATTGATTCTCCTCCTGATACCTATCAAACCGATCAGCCCGGAGCCAAGAAGCCAGTACGCGGTGGGAATGGGGACAGGATTGCCCACCGACAAATTGTCCGCCTCAAAGGCATAGGAGGTGCTGGTCATCCTGACACTATTGAACTCCTGCAGGTCAAGAAAATTTACATACATATTAGTATAGCTGCTCAACTGATCTCCGTTTGCGGTTTTTGTGCCGTATAGATACCCGACAACATCTGATCCGGTAAAGGATTGCGTCTTTACGCCGTCTCTATAAAAGGTAATCGTATTGTAGCTGTCCATAGATCCCCACCACAGACCAAAGTAAGTATAGTAGCTGCCGCCGGGAGCCAGCGTTATCGCTGCGGAACCGGAACTGAAATTAGCCGGAACGGTGACATACCGGGAACTCTCCTTTACGCCATTGGCCGCCGGAGCGGAATTTATGCCTGTACTGCCGGTTACAACTTTGTAATCACCCAACCATGTCCACACCAGGGAAGAATCATCGAAAGTCTCCGTCGTATCGATGCTGTAAGGCGAGATGTATCCTCCGCTGCCATCTGTGGCATGCAGGTTATTAATGGTGTAGGCATTTGCTTTTCCGGATGATAACGCCAGCAAAAGGGAAATACCGATAAGTAAAAGCAGACTGACGGTTGACTTCTTCATATTTATCTCCTTGATCGTTTAAATTTTGATCAGTTGATCCTGAGGATTTTTTTTACATAAGGCATTGCAACGGTCTCGATGCCTGAACACTTTTCCTTCTTTCCGAATTTTCAGTTACCTTATAGATTGCGGGATTTGAAAATTCGATATGTGAAGAGATATATTTATGAAAATCGAAAGAGATATTTATCTATGTCTTTAGTTATAAGAGGATAAATTTTGAGGGAATACAAAGCTTCTCGGGAGATAGTAAGCATCTGGTAATATATGGATATTTCGTTCTAATCAGGGACGGCAGCCGGAGGGTCAATCTTTGCCGCCGTTGGAAGCGGGAACTGAAAGACATGGACGACAACACCTTTACCAAATCAACAGCCTATTTGCTTTTCTTGGAAGTCTTTTTCCTTTCCTTGACTACTATTTTTAAGGCCTTCTTGTCGACATCTCTTTCCTGCCTTTTAATAATATGGTTCTTCCGGGTTTGTTGTGCATAAAATTAACTATATTTCTGTTCTTTGATAAATGAAGTAACCACTTTGAGCATGAGATATTCCTGATCTTTGATGCCATATGCTCTGCGTTGGATGACACGGATCTTGTTATTCAAACCTTCC
>Ga0208041_1000613_pt1 | contig 32095 bp, 31 predicted proteins | sample AD_SCU002_MetaG_FD_184453 | JGI IMG/M metagenome (GOLD analysis project Ga0208041, IMG submission 184453) | Active sludge microbial communities of municipal wastewater-treating anaerobic digesters from China - AD_SCU002_MetaG (SPAdes) (version 2) | ecosystem: Engineered > Bioreactor > Anaerobic...
ACCATCAGTTTTGTCATACTCTTCATACTATACCTCCATTTGTGATGACATGAGGGAATGTGAACGCGAGGTACTCGACAGACGTCGAATACGGGTTCACCACGCTCTATACTCCGAATCACGGAATATGTCACAATATTTGTGGAACACTTAATATATCCTTTGTGGTCGACCGGGGATCTGGCGTCCCGAAAAGGCACCACACCGCGGGAAAACGCCCCAAATGCGCCAGGATCACGCTTCATTCCCGGATCACCGGGATTCATAGGTATGTGAGGATAAAAATCTTACCGATGGCTGATACGAGAACTCCCGCTCCCGATGGCCCCCTCTCCGCCCCGCAACCACCCTATGCCCCCGCGCCGCCGCACCCGGCCGAAACCTCTCCGGGAGCCGGCGCCGCGGTTGCCCCCCTCCCCCACCCGGGTGACCACCCCGGGCGCCGCCACCTGCCGGAGCATCTATATACCAGACCCTCCCCTGGTGCGGAGCCTTTTCTACCCCGGCCCGCCAACTACTCTCTATGCGGATCATTCGGGCCCCCACGCTCGCACGGGCACACGAACTGGCGGTCAGGACCGTCCTCGAGAAGGGATGGGTGCTGGATACCGAGAATAATGAGGCGACGATCGAGTGCGAGGAGCTCGCGCTCGAGGTGGAGTCGCCGGAGAGCGTTCCCATGGCAAGCCCCGCCTCCCGGTTCCAGCAGCGGTTCCTGGACGCTTACGCCGAAAACCTCCTTCACGGCTCCGATGCAGAGTTCGAGTACGACTACCACCGGCGGCTCTTCGACTGGGGGGAAACGCTCCGACTCGCACCTCTGGAGCGACCGGGTTGCTCCGTTCAGGAACAACTCCGACTCGCACCTCTGGAGCGACCGGGTTGCTCCGTCCAGGAGGGACTCACGGCGAACGGCGAGGACGTCCACGTCGACCAGATCGACTACATCGCCCGGAAACTCGAGCAGGCCCCGAACTCCCGGCGGGCGGTCGCGATCACCTGGAACCCGGTCGTCGACGAGAACCTCGACGACTGCCCCTGCCTGCAGCTGGTCCAGTGCCTGCTGCGAGACGGTAAACTCCAGATGAAGGTCGTCTTCCGGAGCAACGACATCCTCTCCGCCGCCGGCGCGAACATGTATGCGCTCGTCCACCTCCAGAAGGCGATCGCGGACCGGCTCGGCGTGCCCTGCGGGCGCTACACGCACATCGCGCTCGTCCCCCACGTCTACTACCGCCGGGATGCGAACGACATAGAGCCGTTTTGCAAATCAGGCACTGCAATCCGGCCCGTTGCCGAGGTCTGCCGCATCTGCGGGAAGTGCCCCCGCTCGTCTCAGGTGTAACCCGGAGCCGTCAGGTTAATTAGGGTTCAAATATAACATTTTAGAGCCCAATAGCCCGGTAGTGTAGCGGTCAATCATGTGAGACTCTGGATCTCACGACAGCAGTTCGAATCTGCTCCGGGCTACTCCTGCTTTTTGTCATCCCATACCCGGAAATCCCGTATCACCCTTCACGGCAACGTGAACGTCCGCGGGATTCCCCGGACCATGAATTCTTTCATCCTGCCGGTATTCTGATGGTGACTGCAACCCACATATCAGAGGGAGATGTACCATTGCCTGACTACAACCTCGGCTGCACCGTGCGGCTCGACGACGTAGAAACACTCGCCCTGCTCGCAGACCTCTACGAAGATGGCGCAATCCGTCATATCCAGGTGCAGGCAATCCCTCTGCCCCGCCCCCTCTTCAAAAAACACCTCGCGAGTGTCGCCGCGGCCGGCATCCCTTCGATCGTCCACGCACCCCACCACGGCCACGGCGTCAACCCCTGCGCCCCGGCGGCCTACGACGATCGTCCGGCGAAGGAGATCGAGGAATATATAGATGAGGCGATGAGCCAGACCCTTGAGGCCGCCGACGCCCTCGGTGCGGAGACGATCGTCCTCCACGCCGGCCGGTACGAGCCGGGCGGTCACTCAGCCGCCATCGAGACATTCGCCAACTTCCTCGACCGCCACAACGATCCGCGGTTCACCCTCGAAAACCTCCCCGCGGTCTACGCCGGTTACCCCCTCCTCGGGAACACCGCCGAAGAGCTCGCGGCGCTTGCAGGCAATACAGTCATCCGGTTCTGCCTCGACTTCCCCCACCTCGCCTGCACCGCAAACTACCGCCGTCTCTCGTTCGCAGAAGAGCTAAGACGGTTCGAAGGCCTCAACGTGGCCCACCACCACCTCTCGAACATACGATACGACTCGATCACCGACGAGCACCTCGCGCTCGACCACCCCGACGGCGGCCTCGATCTCCCGGCGGTCTTTTCCCGGCTCCGCCGGCACCCCGGCGTCCCGACGACGCTCGAGTACAAGCAGGACTCCGCGGACGTCTACGCCCGGCAGGTGCGGGCCTTTGCCGGGCTCTGGAACCATGCCGGGGAGTGAATCGCACCCGTAGCACATCGAGGCCGCCCTGAAGAATTGGCCCGACAGCAGCGATCGTGATCCCGCTCGACCGGGGAAAGCAAAAACCCTATATGCACAGGAAAATCCTATCGACGTATGCAATGATCCTTGAATATATCAACGCGGCACTCGAACACGCCAGCTACGAGATCATCGAGGACGATGAACCGTATTACGGAGAGATCCCGGAACTTCCCGGGGTCTTTGCTACCGGCAGGACGCTCGAGGAGTGCAGGAGAAACCTTGCCGGCGTCATCGACGAATGGTTGATCATACGACTCCGGCGCGGCCTCCCGATCAGTCACAAGTTCCTTTGTGATGACGTGCTCCGCAGATCACCTCCTGTTCTCCCCGAGCATTACAGCGGCCGGGTCCATCGTGTATCTCTCAAAGCGGCGGGCGCCGTCATCTTCCTGGCAGAGACCTGATGCAATTTTTTCGAGCCATATGCGCATCATCCCTGTGGAGTTTTTGGTCCGTTGTGGTGTGTATCTGCCAGCACCCGCCCTCACGCCAGCAGCGCCGCGATGATCCCGGTTAAAAAGATCCCGTCAAACGTCCCCGCTCCGCCGATGCTCGCCGTCGGCGCCCCCAGTTCCACGATATGGTGGAGGTTCAAGAGGTCCGCCCCTATCAGGGTGCCGAGCGTCCCGCTCACGTAGGCGATGATCACCGCCGCGGCCGGGACGCCGCCCGCAAAGAGTGAGAGGATCAGCGCCGCAAAGAGCGCCGCGAGCGGCGGGATGAAGAACGGCGTCGCGATACCGAGCCCCGGCACCGGGCGGGCGACGAGTTTCGTTACGACGGTCACGACCGCGACCCCGGCGAGCGCGAGTGCGAAGAGCAGGTAGCCCTCGCTGATCACGACCGAGTCGTAGAGCAGATAGAGCGATATCAGGACAGGGATCACTGCGCCGCCGACGTTGACCGCGAGGACCGTCCGCTGCACCTGCTGCGGGATGCGGTAGAGCCGCCCGTATATCACGGCGTAGCGATCGTAGGCAGGTGCCGCCGGCCGGCACTCAAGGGTCTTCACCGGGATGTTGATGAAACTCCCGATAAGCGTCAGAAAGAGGATAAGGAGCGCCTGCCACCAGGAGAACCCGAGCCGTGTGAACGTCGCCCCGATCGCCGTCAAAAAGAGGATCGGAAAGACGATGACGGCGAGCCCGACGAGGATCAGCAGCCCGAAGAAGATGAGAAGGGCGAGAGGGGAGAACGGGTTGAAGACGACTCGGTCCATGCCGGAAGGTGTTCACCCATCTATAATATATGCTCTCACCGACGGGAGCAGACGATCGCGGCGTGGTCCTGGTGGTAGGGCTCGAGCCACCGGACGTCCGCGATGTCGAGGTGCTTCTCAAGACCCGCCCGGGCCTCGGCGAGCACCTCGGCCGGGTCCCGCCGGACATCAACGCTCCGGGTCTTGAGCATCAGGATGAGGTGGCCTCCGGGTTTGAGAAAGACCAGGTTTCGCTCCGCGATCTCGACCTGGTTGGGCTGCGCCACGTCCTGGTAGACCAGGTCCACGGCCTCCATGAACGGTGCATACTCCTCCGGCCTTCCCGCATCGGCCATGATCGGGACGATGTTTCTCCTCCGGCGGGCCACCTCCAGGAGGTCCTGCATCGGTCGCGGCGCAAACTCCACCGCGTAGACGGTCTCCACGTAGTCGGCAACGTGCGAGACCGTGGTCCCGTTCGCAGCACCGAGATAGAGCACCCGCATCTCGGGAGTGAGTTCCACCCCGCCGCCGAGGGTGTAGAGCGCCGCAAGCTTGCTCCGGTAGGGGTCCCAGACCCGGTAGCCGTCAAGCGTCCGCTCCCCGTAAACGCCGCCCTCGCCGGGCGAGACCAGAACGTTCCCAAGCCAAATCATGCCGCGACCCCCACCTCGTCGATCCGTGCCTGGGCATCTTTCAGGAACTCCGGCACCGCCTCTCCCCGGTAGTAGTCGAGCCGGGCGGCGATGGCGAGTTTCGCCGCGAGCACCCGGGCCACCCGGCCCCGCACCTCGCGGGGAGCGTTATGGACCCGCCGGTGCTGGAAGATGATCCCGTGCTTGGGCGGCGGCGTGCCGCCCCTGAGGTGCGAGAAGAGCGCCCGCTCCGAGCCGAGGACCTGGATGGTGCTCCCCGGCATCCTCGCGAGCGCGGGAAGCCCCCCGGCTCTGGAGAGGAGCCGGGCCGCGACCAGCCCGCCGATGAGGGCGCTCGTATTCGGCATCACCTCGTCGGCCCGGGCCGAGACCTCACGCATCAGGCGGGTCCTCGTCCCGGCAAGCCGCTCGATCTCGTCGGCCACGTCCGAGAGACCTCCTCTCGCTCCCTTCCGGATGATCCCGAGCATCTTCTTCGCCGGGAGGGAGCGGTACTTCCGGGAAAACGACGGGTTTGTGACCTGGTACCACTCCGCGGCACGTTCCTGAAGAAGGTTGATGACGTTGTCGAGCTCGTCGAGCATCCTGACCATCTGGAGGAGCTCGACGTCCCGGCCCTGGTACGATTGGGCGATCTTTTTCCGGGCAAGGGCGGTGCAGACGGAGCGCAGCAGGTCGACGTACTCCTCACGGGTCCGGGCGACCCCGCAGTCCCGGGCAACCTCCCAGTCGATGGGGACGAAGGAATCCATACCGGTGCGGAGCGCGGCCGCCCGCTCCGCGAGCGCGGCCGGATCGGTGCCGGCGGCCCGGCACCCCTCCTCGTCGACGTCTCCGAACCAGTAGCGCTGTAGCATGGTACGGTATTGGTGCCCGGTCGATATAAGGGTAAACCGAATGGTAACCGCTATCCGGGAGCCGCCACATACCCTGCAACCATGCTCTCGCAGGTAGCCGCCTCCCTCCCGGAGTTCTTCGTCGGCATTCTCCTCCTCGTCAAGGGCGCCGACTTCTTCGTCGGCGGAGGAAGCGGGCTTGCCACCCGGTACCGGGTCTCGCCGGCGCTGATCGGGTTCACCGTCATCGCGTTCGGGACGTCCCTCCCGGAACTCGTGGTGAACCTCCAGGCCGCCGCTGCCGCGGAACCCGACCTCGCGCTCGGGAACATCGTCGGGAGCACCATCGCTAACATCGCCCTCGTCCTTGCCGTCGTGGCCGTCGTCAACCCGGCAGCGCTCCGGGAGGAGGGGGCGAAGCCGTTCGGGCAGGTTGCCATGATGCTTGCGGCGGCCGCCTTCTTCTCGCTTCTCGCCCTTCGGGGAGTCTTCGACCTTCCCGCCGGCATTGCCATGCTCGTGGCCTTTGCCCTTGTCATGGCGGTGCTGTGGCGACAGGGGGCATCTACGGAGGAGACGTTTGAGAGTCAGGGTATCCGTGACTACCTCCTCACCGGCGGAGGGCTCATTGCGGTCATCCTCGGCTCCCGGCTGCTGGTCGAGTCCGCAACCCGGCTCGCCGTCGCCTTCGGGATCAGCCCGTTCGTCATCGGCATCACCATGGTCGCCGTAGGCACGTCGCTCCCGGAACTCGCCACATCCCTCGTGGCTGCGGTGCGGGGTGCAGGCGGAATATCGGTCGGGAACGTTGTCGGCAGCAACACCTTCAACCTCCTCTTCGTGATGGGATGCGCGGCGATCGTCCTGCCAATCACGGTGGGCTCATACGCCGACATCCTCGTCATGTTCGGGTTTGTCGTTGCTATCCTGCCGTTTTTCTCTTCCCGGGCACGGGTACGACGGGGATGGGGACTCGCGATGCTCCTCGCGTACGCCGGGTATATCGGCCTGCTCTTCGGGCTTATATGATCCCGAAGGAGTAGGCCATCACGGGGACCATGATCGCGCCCATGCAGTAGACCCGGCGGATGTTGACGAGAGTCGGCACATAGCCGACCGCCGTTGCGAGGAGAAGGACGAGCCCCCCGAACGGACCGCAGAGGAAGAGGGAGAGGAGGACGACGAAGGCGATGACACCGTAGTTGAGGTTCGTGACGTTCACGCCTCCGAACCATCCGGCCATCGACGATAGGAGAACGGTCAGGAGGTAGGCGCCGACCGCGGCGATCGCGCCCGCAAGGAGGACGGCGGTGGCCGGCGGTATCTCCTCGAGCGCCCCTATCGCCGCCATTACACCGCTCCGCGTCCGGGCTATGGCATAGAACGCCGCAAGCCCGAGGAAGGCGTTCACGGTGTTCGCGGCGCTGGTCGCGAGGATGTATTCCCGGGGATTGGAGTCGTAGCCGACGACCGAGGTGAGAAGTGCGTTTGCCGTGGCGCTCGAGAGACCGGGGAGCCAGCCGACAAGGGCGCCGGCGGCCGAACCGAGCAGGGAGCCCCGGGAAAGAGCGCCCGCGGGAAGGTCTATCCCCGAAAAGTGCTGCTCCGGCATGACCCCGTGCGACGCCTTGAGGAGGACCGCTATCCCGAAGAGACCGGAGAGGAGAGGCATCAGCACTCCGGACTCGCCGCCCGCCGGCCAGGCGAGGAAGGAGTAGCCGAGGGAGAAGAGCCCGAGGATCCCCGAGACCGAAAAGACCCCGAGCGCCCAGCCCGGCGACTCGGAGACGACGATGAGGTAGCCCGCCACCGCGAGGATGACGAGGCCGATGCCCCAGTCGATCGCCGGCTGGAGGGCGGGGAGGAAGAAGACGAAGGCGAGCGCGAGCGGGAGGGAGAGGGCGACGCCTGCGGCGCTCCCGAGGGCGGATATCCGGACGGCCTCCTCCCCGCGCCCTTCGAGGCAGAGGGCGTGCGCCGGAAGAACCGCAAGGGAGGTGTCGGCGTCGGGAATGCCGAGGAAGGTGCCCGGGACATTGTCGAGAAACGTGTGCGTAACGAGGGTGGAGAACATCGCCGACGCGACGACCACCGGGTCGAACCAGGCAAGCAGGAGCGCCTGGAGCGAGAGGAGGACGCCTGCCATGGTGTTAGCATGGATGCCGGGAACGAGGCCGCTCACGACGCCGCAGCCGATACCGACGGCGGCTCCGAGCACGATACCGGAGAGCACGTTAACTACCGGTCGGAACGACCGGGGATAAATCAACCGAATCGTCTCCCACGATACAGTCATATTCCACCGGGACGAAGGTTGTAGCGATGAAGATCGCCATCACCCGGCTCGAAAACAAGGCGGCGGGAGACCACGCCCTCTGCGCGACGTATGGTCACGACTGCTACACGGTCTCGCCGCTGCGGGCGGAGCTCCGGCCGGACAGGGTCGATACGTTCGTCGAGGTCGTCCACCGCGGGGAGTTCGACTGCCTCTTCTTCTCAAGCGCCCTCCCCGCCGCGATCGTCGGGCCGAAACTCGAGCGGTGGCCCCGGGTGATCGCGATCGGGCCGAAGACCGCCGAAGTTCTCCGGGAGTCCGGGATCGACGCGGAGGTCCTCCCCTCGTTCTACTCCCGCGACTTCGTCCCCTACCTCGGGGACTGGCTCCGGGGGCGGACGGTCGGGATCCCGCGGGCAGATGTCCCGAACCCGGGTCTCCTTGAGGCGATCGCCGCAGCGGGGGGAGCGGTCCGGGAGGAGCGGGTCTACGCGCTTGTCCCCACACGGATCGAACTCGCGCTTGACGCCGCCGACGCCGTCCTCTTCACGAGCGCCATGTCCTACCGGGAGGCCCGGTGGCGGCCCCGCGACGATCTCCTCCTCATCGCCATCGGGGATATCACCGCCGATGCCATGCGGGCCGGTGGGCACGCCCCGGCGGTCGTCGGGGACGGGTCGCTCGCAGGAACTCTTGAGGCGCTGAACCGTTATGCGGAAGGCAGGTGATAGAGTTGACCGGCCAGAACTATTCCGTCCCGGAATCCGGGATCGTCGTCGTCGACAAGCCCCGGGGGCCGAGCAGCCACCAGGTGACCGCCTGGGTCGGGGATATTCTCGGGCGCCGGGTGGGCCACGCCGGGACGCTCGACCCGCAGGTCTCCGGGGTGCTCATCGTCATGTTCGGCGGCGCCGTCCGGCTCGCCCCCGTCCTCCTTTCGCACAACAAGGAGTATGTCTGCCTGATGCGTCTTCACGGCGACGCATCCCGGGAGGCCGTGGAGCGGGTGGCGAAGGAGTTCACCGGCCGGATCTACCAGCGACCGCCTAAAAAGAGTGCGGTAAAGAGGAGTCTCCGGATAAGGAAGATCCAGGAGATCGAGATTCTGGACATGGACGGCCGGCTCGTCCTCTTCCGGGTCAGGTGCGATGCCGGGACCTACATCCGGACGCTCTGTGTCCATCTGGGCTACGCCCTCGGGGTCTGCGCCCACATGGAAGAACTCCGGAGGCTACGCTCGGGATCGTTCGACGAGACCGTCGCCGTCACGCTCCACGAGCTCGCCGATGCCGCCGCGGCCGCCCGGGAGGGCGACACTGAGCCCCTGCGGGGGATGATCCTTCCACCGGAGGCCGCCGTCGCCGGCATCCCGAAGGTCGTCATCCGTGACACCGCAGTCGACGCCGTCTGCCACGGCGCGGTGCTCGCAGGCGTGGGGGTCACGGAGAAGGTGGGCGGGTTTGCAAAAGGCGAGGCGGTCGCGATCGTGACACAGCGCGGCGAACTCGTGGGTCTCGGGAAGGCCCTCGTCGCTTCGTCGGCGCTGAACCCCGGGGAACCCGGGTTCGTCGTCGCCCCAACCACCGTCCTGATGCGGCCCGGCACCTATCCCCGCGGCTGGAAGGCGCACGCCGGGGCGTAAACAGAGGTTGGCGGCCCATGCGGGAGCTACTATTAATAGAATATCCCGCCAACTAATGATGCACATTGCTGAGGTAGTCTAGACCGGTAGGGCGCGGGCCTGGAAAGCCCGTGGGGCGTTGAGCCCCTCGGGAGTTCAAATCTCCCCCTCAGCGTTTTAAAGCAAGGTCGACTCTTTTATCAGATCTTCCACGGAGGCTGCTTTGCAGCTGCCTGTCGCAGTCCTCCGGGTTGTGCCGTATCGTTTCCATCCTTTAGCGTGAGGACTCCCCGGTCCGCCCCCTTCACCCACAGGTTAACATGCAGAAAAGCTACCGTGGGGGGATGATACCATGAAGATCCGGGTGAACAGGAATGGTCCATATATCGTGACCGGGAGTGTCCCGCTCATGGTGATGGAGATCTCCCACGATGATGAGGGCGACTGCCGTTCATGGCAAAAGGTACGGGAGTATCCTCTGCAGGAAGAATATGCCTTATGCCGCTGCGGGCATTCGAAGAACAAACCCTTCTGCGACGGAACACACGCGAAGGTGCACTTTGACGGTACCGAGACTGCCGGCGATGAACCGTATCTTGAGAACCCCACCATCGTCAGAGGGCCGGAACTGGAACTGGCTGACTACAAAAGGCTCTGTGCGCGCGCACGGTTCTGCCTGCGGGCCGGGGGGATCTGGAACCTCACGGAGCGATCCGATATCCCGGGTGCCCGGGACACGGCGATAGACGAAGCGTGCAACTGTCCCTCCGGCCGGCTCGTTCTCCGTGACCGAAAGACGGGTGAGACGATCGAGCCCGTTCTTGAAAGATCCGTTGTCGTGATCGAAAATCCGGCCAGAGAGGAGCACGGGCCGCTCTGGATTCGTGGCGGGATCCCTGTCGAGTCTGCCGACGGGAGAACCTACACGGTCAGGAACCGGGTTACGCTATGCCGGTGCGGGCGATCGCTCAATAAGCCGTTCTGCGATGGGAGCCATATTGAAGATTGAGATCCGGAACGTGGCTGTGAAGCATCACCGAAAAGCGGATCCCCTCGATCCCCTCAGATCGATACCCCGACCATCAACATCGAAAACAGCACCAGATCGTAGACCGTATGCGTGATCGCCGACGTCGTGGTATTTGAATACCTCCGGATATAAGCAAAGATTATCCCCGCAAGAAAGACCGAGATGAGGCCGTCCCAGCTGTACTGGTACGCGTGGAGCGAGGCGAAGAGGAGCGCCGGGAGGATGATGCCGAACCGGGGCTGGAGCAGGCCGCGGATGCTCACCTCCTCGCCGAAACCCGCCGCGACTGACGCCATGACGATCCCGGGCAGGGTGAGCGTTCCGGCAAAGAGCCGGTTGACGGCCTCCATGTCGGTGACCGGGAGACCGAGCCACCCCACAAGCGCGGCGAGCATCGGGTCGATGAAGTGGAACGCGAGCACGAGCGCGAGAGCCGCGGCAACGGCAAAAGCAACCTCTTTCCCCGTCGGCCGGACGAGCCCAAGCCGTTTGAGGGTCTCGCGGGGCGTCCTCCGGACGAACGCCCCGGCGATGAAGAACGAGCCGATGAGGGTCCAGAAGAGGGTGTAGGCATTCAGCGTGACCGTATCCGCGAGCAGATCCCCGGACTCCAGAAGGAGATCGAGGAACTGCGGCGATAGGTAAGGCGGCATTCCCGTCACCAGGAGTGGTACGGGCGGGATGAGGGTCATGGCGAGAATGACCACGAGCGCGACCGTATGGAGGAGCGAGTCTGGATTGAACGGGAGGTACCGGGCGAGCCGGACCCTGAACCGGTGGGAGAACCCGACGAGGCTTGCAGAGGCGGCCGCAAGGACGCCGAAGAGGAGAAGGGCAATCTGTACGGCCAGGGTAAGGTCGACCGCCTCCGGGTCGGGTTCCCCGGACTCGAGCGCCTCCGCCGGCAGGATCGCTACGGCGCCGAACCCTGCCGTAGCGGCCGCAAGAGCGCCGATGAGGACGAAGAGCCAGAGGATGGCGGCCCATCGGAACGCAGGGTGGCGGTTCCTGGCAAGATGGACCAGCATTGCAAGGATGACAAAGAGCGCCACGTCAAGCGCAGAGGTGAGGAACGCCCCCGCCTCTCCTCCGATCTCCCCGAAGGCCGCGGCCAGCATAATGAGGCCGAAGAGGACGATCAGCAGTTCGGGAGCGTGGCGGCGGCAGAACTTCAGCGGCATGGTTTCCTCGATCCATTGGTCGGAGATACTATCTCTGTTGGCCTGGCGGCACGATGAACGTAACTCACCGCCATCGAAGCCTCCCGATGACGAGCCAGCCCAGAGCCCCCGTAACCGCGAGGACCGTCGCCTGCAGCAGGAATATTGTCGGCAGCGGCCACCTGCCGACGAGGACCGCTCCTGCAAACGGCCCGGCCGAGAGACCTGCAGAGAAGAAGGTGTTGTACATGCCGTAGGCTGCGCCCTGTGAACCCCGGCCCCGGTAGATGCCGGCGAGGATCGGCATCGTCGGCACCAGGGCACAGCTCAGCGCGACCCCCAGCGCAAAGATTGCGGCGGCGGTGAGCAGGAGGGTCTCTGCCTGCATGGCGGCGACGATCGCGGCCCCCGAAAGGAGGAGCCCGCCGCCGATGAGGTAGCGGCTGCCTCCGTACCGGTCGTAGATCCTTCCTGCAACAGGCTGGGCGAGGATGGCCGCAACCGCCAGCACCGCGAAGACGAAGCCGATCGCCGCCGGAGACGCCGAGAAGGCGGCGTGCAGGTAGACCGGGAGGTAGGGGTCGACGACACCGTAGGTCCCGGAGACCGCGACGATCGCGGCCGCACAGGCGGCGAGCGGGAGAAGAGCACCCCGGGGCAGCATCGGGGACCGGACCGGACTGCCTTCCTGCCTGCAGGTGCGGATCGGGACGGCGAGGACCGCGAGGCCGACGAACGCCGCCATTATCGCCGGGATGAAGAATGTCGCCATAAATCCCGCGTACTCAAAGAGCAGCCCCCCGAAGACCGGGCCGAAGACTGTCCCGAGCCCGACCGCCGAGAGTGCTATTCCCATCTTCTCCCCGAGCCGGGTGGGGTCGCAGGTATCAGCGAGGAGCGCAAGCCCTGCGGACCAGGTGGCCGCGGCAGACACCCCCTGGATGGTCCGGGCCAGAACCAGGTGCGCGACCGTTGTCGAGAACCCGAACAGGGCCGTGGCGAGGGCGAGGAGGAGCATCCCGACGACGATGAGGGGGCGGCGACCCATCCGATCGGAGAGGAGGCCCATCGGGATGGAGAAGAGGAGGAGCATGCCTGCGTAGATCCCGAAGACTACCCCGATGACCTGTTGGTCCACTCCGAGCCGGGGAGCGTACTGCGGGAAGACCGGAATGAGGAGGCCGTAGATTGTCATATCCATGAAGATGACGAGCACCACCAGTACGAGGATTGCATCCGGCGATGCGGCAATGCGGTCGGGGAGGGTGCTGAGACGGTATGGCATCCCGGTTGTCATGGCGATCTATCCTCTCCCCGCAGGTTGGTGCCGCCGGCATATATCGATACCAGAAGACGGGTTTTGCCGGGACTGCCTCACCAGAATCCCCGGTAGTACGCGAGCTCGCGGGCATAGGGGCGGAACGCTTCGACGAGCGCCGCCGCTTCGTCGTCTGGCAGCGGACCGCTCCGCCCGGCGGTGGCAAGTGCCTGCACCTCTGCAGGCGTCGAACAGCCGACGATCGCGACAGAGATATCCTGGGCGAGGGCGTACCGGACGAGGAGCTCCGGTGTCACTGCATCAGGGACGAGGTAGTTCGACCCGCCGAGCACCTTCATTCCGATGACCGCCACCCCCTGCTCCCTCGCAGTCGTAAGTACCGTATCCATGAACCCCCCGAGCGCCTCCTCTACCGGGTTGACGGGGATCATTACAGCGTCGACCGGCCAGGCCTCCACTGCATGCGCGAGGACGTCGGGATCGTGATGTCCCGTCACCCCGATGTGCCGAACAATGCCGGACTCCCGCGCCTCAATAAACGCCTCGAGAGCGCCGTCCGGCCCCTCGATCTCCCGGATCTCGGGGAAACTCCGGACATCGTGGATCTGCCAGAGGTCAAGGGTCTCGATACCCATCCTCTGGAGCGTCTCCGTAAGATCCGTCTCGGCGGCCGCGTGAAGCCGGCTTGCCGACTTGCTTGCCTGGAATACCGGCGCCCGAAGGTCGGGGCGGCTCCGCCAGACCTCGCCATAGTACTCCTCGCTCCCCGCATAAGCCTTCGCCGAGTCGAAGTAGGTGATTCCCGCCTCGAGCGCTTCAGTGATGACGGCGTTTGCCTCCGTGTGCCGCCCGTATGTCCTGAGGATTCCCTCTCCCCCGAGCCCCACCTGGGTGACCTCGCGCCTGGTCTTCCCGAACCTGCGCTTCGTGAGCCCCGTCATGGGCCTCACTATCCGGGCTCGCGTATAAATATCTTCAGCACGGAACGGGGGAAACCGTTATGAGCCGTGGCTCCACATCGGGGCCGGAGGTATGCATCTGCCGACGATTACGTGATTCAACATCCCGGCCACTGAGGCCGGGCGTGCGCGGGCGTTCTACGAGAAGGTCTTTACCTGGAGGATTGAGCCTTTCTCGGGGATAGAGAGTGCCTTCGAGATAGCGACAGGAGGAATAGGCGGCGAGATCTTCCCGCGGGCCTACCCCGGGGAGCCGGTAACGGTCTTCGTCGGCGTCCCCTCCGTCGAGGAATACGCAGCCAGGATCGCGGAGGCCGGCGGCAGGGTTGTGGTCCCGAAGACAGCGGTGCCCGGGCGGGGCTACTTCGCCATCTTTGAGGATATCGAGCAGAACCGGCTCGGGCTCTGGAAGGACGACCCCACGGCCGGCTGACCGGGCATCGGCTGGTTGCAGGGCGGCGAACCCCTGTCCGGCACCTCTTTATCCGGAACACCCTGCGCTGCTCGGGGACGCGATCGCCACCCCGCTCCGCCGTCGACCACGGCGCGATCCGGACGGTCCGCCGGCGCTCTCCTATCTCGAAGGATAACTCTCTATGCTGCCGGATGAACCCTGCAAGACAGATTATAGCCTGACGGACCCATACGGCAGTCCCTCTACCGGGATGAACGGGCATAACACTGCTGCCGAGGTTTTAAACCCTGAACTTGCGTTTTTTGGTCGGGGGTAAAGTTTATTTACGCCAAGAAGCATCGTCCACCACATGAAGAGCATGTTTGGTATCCTTGCCCTCATGGTGATCGCGAGCATCATGATTGCAGGATGTGTGCAACCAGCGGGCAACGAGACGGTGACCCCAGGGACAACACCGGGACTCACCGAGACCCCGATGGAAACTGAAACCCCGATGGCGACGGTGACGACACCGATGGAGACCGGGACACCGATGACAACGGCAACAACGCCGATGGAGACAGAAACTCCGGTGGGAACCACGACAACTGCGGCAGGAACTACGACAACCCCCACAGAGACCATGACAACCGCGGCGGGGACCGAGACACCGACGGCGACGGGAACGACTTCCGCCGCTAATGTGACGGAGACCCCGCCGGGACCGCCGGCGGCAGCCGTCGCCGACGAGATCATCTCCATCACCGACGGCGGCTTCGTGCCGAACACGATCACTGTTCCATCCGGCACCACGGTGGGATGGACCAATGACGCCTCGTCGAACCAGACCGTAACGGGGACCGGAAACACGTCATTCTTCAGCTCCGACCTGCTCCAGCCGGGCGAATCGTACAGCTACCCCTTCACCGCCACGGGCAACTTCACCTACCGGTCACAGACGTCCGGATTTACCGGGACGGTAATCGTCACCGCTAACATGACCACCTGATCCTCTCTTTTTGCCGGCGGCCGCAAGAGGGCTCGCGACACCTCCTCTTACGACCGCCGGTATGCCCCGGCGGCGCGTACCAGTGTTTCGGCGAACCCTTCCGGGAAGTAAGCATGAGTGTACTGCCCGACCGCATTATGCGCGGTAAGCCCGTCCCGGCCGCCGTCGATCCCCCGGCCCCGGAGGAGCTCCAGGGCAAACCGTGCATCGGGAGCGCAGTCGAGGTGCGAATAATGGAACTCGTGGCCCCGGAAGGCTGACCCCGGAGCAAGGACCGGTGCAGCGCCGACAACCCGGGCCTCCACGTAGCCGAGGGCCTGGATACGCCCCGTCATCTCCGTCGCCGCAGGAAGGGCGCCGACCATCGGGTAGTCGCCCTCACCGGTTGCGAGCCGCTCGGTGAGGTAGACGAGCCCTCCGCACTCTGCGTAGACCGGCATGCCGGCGTCGACCGCCCGACGCACGTCCTCCCGGCACCGGGATGAGGAGAGCGCCTCCGCGTGGAGTTCCGGGTAGCCGCCCCCGAGATAGAGAGCATCCACACCCGGGAGCCGGTCGGCCATCGGCGAGAAGAAGACCAACTCCGCCCCGGCCCCCGCGAGGTGGTCGAGGTTGTCGGCGTAGTAGAAGCAGAACGCGGCATCGTTCGCGACGCCGATCCGCACTCCGGCCCCCGGCCGGGCCATGGCCTCCGCCGGTGGCGGGAGGGGCGGGGCCGAGCGGGCAAGGTCGATGATGCCGTCGATGTCGCACGCCTCCTCCGCCACTGCCCCGAATCCGGCCATTGCTCCGGTTTCGGCCGCCATCGCGAGCCCGAGATGCCGGCTTTCGACCGCAAGATCCTCTCGCCGCGGAATTCCCCCGTAGATCGGGAGGCTCTCCGTCTCCTTGATCATGGCAAGGTGGCGGGAGCTCCCGATCCGGTTGAAGATAGCCCCGGCAACCCGGACGTCCGGGTCGAACCCCGCGTAGCCCCGGACCATGGCGTGGACGCTCCGTGACGCGCCCCCTGCGTCCACCACGAGAAGTACTGGAGCGTCAAGGATCTTTGCGACGTGCGCCGTACTCGCGACATCGGTCCCTTCGAGACCGTCGTAGAGCCCCATCACGCCCTCGACGACCGCGATGTCGGCTCCGGCACAGGCCCGGACGAACGTCTCGCGCACCCCCGCCTCCCCCATCATGAACGGGTCGAGGTTGCGCGAGGTCCGGCCGCAGATGGCCGAATGGTGCGTGGGATCGATAAAATCCGGACCCACCTTGAAGGGCTGGACGGCGAGTCCCCGGGTGGCGAGCGCCGCCATCAGGCCGCTTGCAAGCGTGGTCTTGCCGCAGCCGCTGTGGGTTCCTGCGACGACAATCACTGGAATATGGCGCATAACGTTCCTGTAGTGTTGAATATCGCAGAAGATAAATATGACCGGGGATAACCAGAGTTACATCAAATTAATTTGCGTTACGACAAATCTATTTGCCATGTCGCCGGCACGACAATCTGAGGTTGATTATCATGCACATCATGGAAGGATTCTTACCAAGCCCCTGGTGGGAGATCTGGTTCCTCGTCTCCCTGCCCTTCATCATCATCGGACTGTACCAGCTCAACAAACTCGTACAAGAGAAACGGGATGCCCTGCCGCTCCTCGCGGTCGCAGGTGCCTTTGTCTTTGTCCTCTCCTCACTCAAACTCCCCTCATTCAACGGGAGTTGCTCCCATCCCACGGGGACCGGACTCGGGGGCATCCTCTTCGGCCCTTGCATCGCCGCCGTCCTCGGGCTGATCGTCCTGGTCTTCCAGGCTACCCTCCTCGCGCACGGTGGGATCACCACCCTCGGGGCGAACGTTTTCTCGATGGGGATCGCAGGACCCGCCGTCGCCTACCTCATCTATAAGGCTGGAACCCGGGCGGGCGCGAACACCTACGCGACGGTCTTTATCGCCGCAGCCCTTGCGGACCTTTCCACCTACGTCGTCACCTCGGTCCAGCTCGCGCTCGCGTTCCCCGGAACCACCGGGTTCTTCGGGGCGTTCTCGGCATTCGCGGCGATCTTCGCCGTCACCCAGGTTCCCCTCGCCATCATCGAGGGCGCGGTCATCATGCTCGTCTTCAAGTATATCGTCCAGCTCAAACCCGAGATCCTCACGCACCTGAACCTGCTCTCCGAGAGCACCGTCAACAAACTCCGGGAGGCCACAGCATGAAGTACGGCATGGAGATCACGGTCGCCGTGCTCATCATTGTCTTCGCAGTCGTCTTCCTCATCCAGGACGGCGCGATACAGGCCACCCTCGGCGACGGGGAGGAGGCCTGGGGCGGGGCCGACGGCGAAGCCGCCGGAATTATCGAAGCCTCCGGCTACGAGCCCTGGGCCGAGCCCTTCTGGACACCCCCGAGCGGTGAGATCGAGTCGCTCCTCTTCGCCCTGCAGGCCGCCATCGGCGCCGTGATCATCGGTTACGTCTTCGGCTACTGGAAGGGCAGCAGGAAGGCCGCCTGAATTTCTGGCAATCCTGCAAACAGATAGGGGGAGATGCAATGTACGAGGTGCTTGAAGACTTTGCCCAGACCAACAACCTCCGGGAGACAAGCCCGGGACTTAAACTCTTCATCGGGCTCTCAAGCATCCTGCTCTCGGTCTCATCGCCGGGTCCCGTCGCGCCCCTGCTCGTCGCGGCCTCGATGAGCGGTGCCGTCCTCGCCCTCGCAAAGATCCCGGCACGGTTCTACGCGAAGCTCCTCCTCGTCCCGGTCTCGTTTGCAACGATGAGCATCATCGTGGTCCTCTTCATCACCGGCGGCGGGGCGATGCTCCTCAAAGTTCCCGATCTGCCCCTCGCAATCACGGCGGACGGCGCGAACCTCGCCCTCCTCCTCCTTGCGCGGGTCTTCGGGGGCATGTGCTCGCTCTACTTCATCACGCTCACGACGCCGATGACCGAAGTCTTCGACATCCTTCGGAGGAACCGGGCGCCCCCCGTCCTCGTCGATCTCGCCATGCTCACCTACCGGTTCATCTTCATCCTCATCGAGGAAGCGGGCCAGATCTACCGCTCGCAGGTGATGCGGCTCGGTTACAGGAGGTTCAGGGAGTCAATCCGGTCGTTTTCGATGCTCGCTGGGGCGCTCTTCATCCGGACCTGGGAGAGCGGCGAAGCCCTGGTTCTCGCGATGGACGCACGCTGCTACGACGGCAGGCTCGGCATCCCGAGCGATTCCCGGCCGGTCTCCACCCTCGCGCTTGCAACGACCCTACTCTATCTTTCGACCGTCTTCGGCGTCTCGATCTTTACTGGAGGTCCGGTACTCGTATGACGACACCGCTGCTTGAGGTCGACAACGTCACCTACGCCTACCCGAACAGTCCCGCCGCCCTTGCCGGTGTGAGTGCCCGGATAAAGGCCGGTTCGAAGACCGCCCTCGTCGGCCCGAACGGTGCCGGGAAGTCGACGCTTCTTCTGATGCTCAACGGCATACTCCGGCCGACCTCAGGTGAGGTCCGTTTCAGCGGCCGGCCGCTCGCCTACGACAGCAGGAGCCTCAGGGAACTCCGGCGCCGGATCGGGTTCGTCTTTCAGAACCCCGACGTCCAGATCATCGCTCCGACCGTTGAAGCGGACGTGGCCTTTGGGCCGGTGAACCTCGGCCTTCCTCCCGACGCTGTCCGGCGGGCGGTCGGGGATGCGCTCGGCTACGTCGGGCTCCGGGGCTACGAAAAGCGGCCGCCCCACCACCTCTCCGGCGGCGAGAAGAAACGGGTCGCCATTGCCGGCATCCTCGCGATGGAGCCGGCGGTCCTTGTCTTCGACGAGCCGACGAACACCCTCGACCCCGCAAGCTCGGAGGAGGTGATGGAACTCCTCGACGAACTCGCCTCCGGCGGCCGGACGGTGCTTGTATCCACGCACGACGTCGAACTCGCCTACCGCTGGGCCGACTCGGTCATCCTGATGGAACGGGGACGGGTGCTCGCCCGGGGGCCGCCGGAAGAGGTCTTCTCGGACCACGCCCTCCTCGCGGCCGCCCGGCTGAAACCCCCCGCCCTCCTTGACCTCTACAACGAGCTCGATCTCAGGGGCGTCATCGACCGGGGCGCGCCCCCAAAGAGCGTGCTCGAGTTCATCGACCGGATCGAGCAGCAGATGCACGGCCACGCTCCGGCCCGGGGCGGGGCCGGGACGATCTACCTCTGCAACGCCGACCAGACCGGCGGCGGCGTAATCCGGCGGCTCATCGAGCAGGGAACGGTCGAGCACATCGGGGCGATGGGCACCCGCGCGAAGGAGTTCGCCAACCGGGAGCAGATCCTCCTCGACTACACCTACGGCGTCATCGATAAGTGCATCTTAAAAGCACTTATCGGGGAGAACTCGCTCATCATCACCACCGGGGGCATGGTCGAGCATGTCCGCCGCCGTATAGGGGAATACAGTGCCGAGAGCGGGCAGGCGCTCGCGGTGATCCCCATGCAGGAACAGGTGAGCCCCGGACCCGGCCGGGAGAGCGTCCCGGAGTGACGGGGGTCAAAATACCCTCCCTATCAACGCTCAGGCACTGCATATCCGTTTTCCCGGAGGCTCCGGAACCGCCGGGCGAAGGTTAATCCGGTGCCGGTACCCGATGGGTACCTCATGATGCTCGAACAGGTGCTGCAGCAGATATCGGAGCAGGTGAAACGGAGGCGAATGAACCTGCCCGATCACAAAACAAAGATCGTCTGTACCATCGGGCCCGCGTCACGCTCCCGGGAGGTGCTCGCCCGGATGATCCAGGCAGGCATGAACGTCGCCAGGCTTAATCTCTCCCACGGATCATTCGACGAGCACCGCGAGAACATCCGAAACATCCGTGCCGCCGCGGAGGATGCGGATCTCCCGGTCACGATCCTGCTCGACCTCCCGGGACCGAAGATCCGGGTCGGCAACCTTGCAGAAGAGCCCATGATGCTTCATAAGGGCGAGACCGTCACCCTCGTCTCCGCCCCGGCGTCTGACGATCCCGCTCTGATTCCCGTCGACTTTGAGCAGTTCCCACAGCTGGTCTCGCCGGGGAGCACCATCTACCTCAGCGACGGGTTCCTCCAGATCCGGGTCGATGAGGTTGCCGAGAGCGCTGTTCGGGCGACGGTGGTCGTCGGCGGCCCCCTCCTCTCGCGCAAGGGGATGAGTCTCGTCGGCGGCGAGGGGATCCTCGCGGTCACTGCCCTGACAGACCGGGACCTCGAATGCATCGAGTTCGGGCTCGCCGAAGGGCTCGACACCTTCAGTATATCCTTCATCCAGCGGGGGGAGGATGTCAGAAAGGCCCGGGAGTATGCCGCACGATCCGGGAAGTCCATCCGGGTGATCGCGAAGATCGAGCGGCAGGAGGCGCTTGCAAACCTTGACGAGATCCTCCGGGAGGCCGACGGGGTCATGATCGCCCGGGGCGACCTCGGGGTCCAGACCCCCATCGAGGACGTTCCCGCGGTGCAGAAGCGGATCATCCAGAAGGCTAACATCCTCGGCCGGCCGGCGATCACCGCCACCCAGATGCTGATGTCGATGACCGACAACATCCGGCCGACCCGGGCGGAGGTGACCGACGTCGCGAACGCCATCCTCGACGGGACCGACGCCGTCATGCTCTCCGAGGAGACGTCCATCGGAAAGTACCCGGTCGAGACGGTCGCGATGATGGCTAAGATCGCCCGCTCGACCGAGGAGAAGCGCTCGCTCGTCGGGGCAGGATGCGGCCCGCTCGATTACTTCCGGCGCGGAAAGGGGCGGGAGGAGATCACCGTCAACGATGTGGTCTCGCTAAACGTCATCGAGGCGCTGGATGCGCTCGGCATCCGATACGTGCTGACGCCCACCCGTTCCGGGAGCACCGCGAGGAACATCTCCCGGTTCAAGCCCGAAGCGTGGATCCTTGCGTTCACTCGAAACCCGAGCACGTTCAAGTTCCTGGCGTTCTCCTACGGGGTCTGCCCGTTCCTGATCCGGAGCGAGAAGGAGTACTGGCACGGGGCGATCCTCGACTCGATCCGGGACTCGGGACTTATCGAGCCCGGCGAACGCGTGGTGCTGACCGAAGGAGTGTCCCCAGGACGGGAGGGAACTGACTCGCTCATCATCCTGACGGTTGATTGAGAGACAGGCTGCTTGCGGCACCCTCCGGGGATCCTCGGCTGCCTGTGGCACCCTCCGGAGATCCTCGGCTGCTTGCGGCACCCTCCGGAGATCCTCGGCTGCCTGTGGCACCCTCCGAGGATCCTACAGCCCTCCTCCCTTCGGGAGAATGCCCTCCGGAGATCCCTCCGGCAGGCTACGACTGCCTCCGGGACGACAAACCCTATCCCGGTGGAGTGCGAACACTCATCTATGGATGTGGTCGTTTCGGGAGAACCGGATGGCGTTCTGAAAGAGAAGACCGCACGACTCTCGGTTGCGTCGAACACGCTTCTGGTCGTGGCGAAACTTGCCGTTGGCATTTCCATCGGATCGGTCGGTATCATATCCGAGGCGATCCACTCCGCCATCGACCTCGTCGCCGCTGTCATCGCCTACTTCTCGGTCAGGCAGTCGGCCCGGCCTCCCGACGAGTGCCACACCTTCGGGCATGGGAAGTACGAGAGCATATCGGGACTCCTCGAAGCGGTCCTGATCCTCGCGGCGGCTCTCCTGATCATCAACGAGGCGGCGAGAAACCTCCTTGGTGGGGAAGGGACGCTGAACGTCGAGGGAATCGGGCTCGGCATCGTCGTCATGCTGCTCTCGGCCGGAATAAACCTCTACGTCTCCTCCCGGCTGATGGCGGTGGCGAAGAAGACCGAATCAATCGCGCTCGAGAGCGACGCCTGGCACCTCCGAACGGACGTCTACACCTCCGCCGGGGTCGTGGCAGGGCTTGTCCTGATCCGGCTGACCGGTCTGGTGATCCTTGACGCCGTCATCGCGCTCGCGGTCGCTGCCATCATCCTCCGGGCGGCATTCGACCTTATCCGGCGCTCGTTCGAGGATCTCGTCGACCGGAGCCTTCCCACCGATGAGGAGGCACGGATACGGGAGATCATCAGCGGGCACTGCACGGACGCCATCAGTTTTCACCGGCTCCGGACCCGCCGGTCGGGACCGAACCGGTTCGTGGACCTTCACCTGGTCATCCCGAGGACCGCAACCCTTGAAGAGGCGTACGGCATCGTGAAACAGGTGGAAAATGACGTCCGGCGGGAGTTTCCCCGGATGAGCGTCACGATCCGGGTCCAGCCCTGCACCGGCGAGGATTGTGCCGCCTGTGGGGTCTTCACCACCTGCCCGGAGTGCGACCGGCTTGCGCTCTGCGGGTGGTTAGAAGAAAGAGAATAAAAAGTTGGGGAGTTCTACCGCCAGGAAAAGAGGCCCCGGACCTGCATCTCCTCGCTTGCAAGGGTTCTCAGCCGGTCCTGCTCCTGCTCGATCGTCCGGACCTGCTCCTGGAGCATCGTCCGGGTCTCGTTGTCGCAGGTGCAGTTCCCGATCAGGCGCCTGAGTTCCGTAGCCCGCTCCCGGTTCCGTTGCGCCTCCCCCTCGATCAACCGGGCGGCATCGGTGTCGCCCCCGAAGAGGAACCGTGTGAACCCGTGCCGGGCCCGAATCCGCTCCTCGGCCTCGAACGTCTTCTGGGCCGAGTTACTAAACTCCCGGGCGATGACGGAGATGTTCTCTCCCATGCCTCCCATGCCGCCGGTCCGGTTCTCAGCGTAACGGTCCGGGGAGCGGTAGACCTCCTGGGGTGTCTCGAACCGGAGCCTGTACCGGCCGCCGGAGGTCTCGTTCTCCCCCATCCTCATCCACTCCCGGTCAGGTATGTTCTCTCCCACATGAGGGGTCGCATTCTCCTCCGCCCTCAACCGCTGCTCTCCCCCCGGGCTGCCGTGGTCCCCGGAAGCGGCGGCCGCCAGCCCCGGGAGGAGGAGGAATACGATCAGGGTTGCTGCGATGATACGTTTCACCGGTCTTCACCTCGGGTGAGAGCGTTCGGGGCGGACCTTTATACAATAATCGAACCGGGCGGTTCAACGCCCTCATAGCAGCAGCACAAGAACGAGGCAGGCCACGACGGGAATAACGAGGTTGTCGTCCACGGGGCTCACCAGTTCGGCGAGGGCCGTGACCGCGGCCGTCGTGAGGGCGATCGCGGGCGGGACGAGAAGACAGAGAACGATCGCCGTCACCCCGATCCCGGCGAGCGTGCCTTCAAGGGATTTGTGGTTATAGATCCGGGTCCTGCCGAACCTGACGCCGACGAGGGTAGTGACGCTGTCGAGAAGCGCGAGCACCACGAGCCCCATGAAGGCGACCTCTTTAGCGAAGAAGATCAGACAGAAGAGGGCTCCGAGCGCGAAGAAGAGCGCCCCTTTTCCCGGGGCGGCATCCCGCCGCTCAAGGCCCGCGATGATCGGCGAGACGGCCGGGATGGTGTAGCCCCGGGAGATGGCGTCGGAGAGGATGAATCCCACGAAGAGAGCGAGCATGAGGACGGAGAGGGCGATATCCCGGTCAACAAGGAGGACAAAGCCCGCAATCCCGAGACCGAAGATGAGGTGGACGACCTGCCGGAGCGACTCGTTCATCGCACTTGAGGTTGGCGCCGAACCGGTTAAACCCTCTGCAGGCGAAGGTAAATCACGCCGATTAAGTATCTTCAGAGCGCACGCATCCCGCAGGGACTGATAGATGGAATCATTCACTCATACCGGAGAAAGCACCGCCGAAAGTAGAAATATGGACGCTGTCGCACGATTTTATGTCAAGTGCGTGCTCTGGCTCGGGGTGCACGATCCGAACTCCGTTGAGGCGTACTTCGGTCCGGCGACGGTGCGGCAGGAGGCGCTCATGGTCACGGTCCCGCCGGACCGTGTTGCCGGGTACGCCGCCGACCTCCTCGCCACCCTGGACCGGATCGACCCCGACCAGCTGGAAGACGCCGGGCGCATGCGCCACGCTTACCTGCAGGGCATGATCCGAGCGCTCGAGGCCCGCGCCGGAGTCCTTGCGGGGAAGAGTCTCGCATTCGATGCCGGGGCGGAAGCCATCTTCGGGGTCGCGGCGCTGGAGGACGACCCGGCCTGGTACGAGGAGCTGCACGCGGCACTCGATGCCGGCCTCCCGGGGAGCGGCGACCTTGCCGGGCGTTACCGGGCGTTCATGAACTCGTTCGCCATCCCACCCGATCGGCTGGAACAGGTCTTTGCAGCCGCATTTGCCGAAAGTCGCCACCGGACCGCGGAACACCTGCCGCTCCCGTCGGGGGAGCGCCTCGATGTCAGGTATGTCACCGGGGAGGCATGCGAGGCCTGCAACCGCTACCTCGGGGATGGGACAAGCCTCGTCCGGGTGAGGGGCGACCTGCCGGTCACTATCGACCGGCCCCTCACCTATGCCTGCCGCGAGGGCTATCCCGGCCATCACACGATGCGGGCGATCCGGGAGGCGGGCCTCGTCCGTGCCCGGGGCTGGATCGAGCACTCGGTTGTCACGCTCGCATCGCCGCTCACGACGGTCGCCGAAGGAGCCGCCCGGCTTGGGGAGGGGATGATCTTTGGTCTCCAGAGGGTGCGGTTCTGGGAGGAGACCCTCTTCCCGCTGGCCGGGTTCGACCCTTCGGATGCCGCTCCCGTCGACGCCGTCAGCACCGCGGCCATGGATCTGAACCTCACGGGGAATGCCCGGGTGGCCGGCGGGTTGATCGACGGTACGCTCTCGCGTGAGGGCGCATGCAGGATCCTCCAGGACATCCTGCTCCTCGATCCGGGGACCGCGGAGACCCACCTCCGATTCATCGAGGAGTTCAGGGCCTACCCGGTGGCTCTCGCGCAGGGCTACCGGCTCGTCCGCGGCTACGTCGGGAGCGGAACGGATCGGTGGGAACGTTTCGCCCACGTCCTTACCGAGCCGGTGCTGCCCGGCGACCTCACCGTGAACGGCAGTCACGGATGAACGTCCGGGCCTCTTCATCGGTGATCGCGTAGGTCGCCTGGGCATCGAGCGCGGCTACCCGGAGGATCACCGCGACGTCGTCCAGGCGTCGCTTGTGGTCACCGCGGACGTGCTTTCTCACCTCGCGCAGGGTCTCGAGCGCTGTCGCGACGTTTGCAATCGTACATAGTGCGCTCTCCCGGGTGCCGGCATCGACGACGGGGAGGTTGCGGGGCGGTCGGGTAACAGGAACGGGAACCATTGCATCCTATCCTTGCGCTTCATGAACTTGAACCTGCTGGAACCTCTGCAGATAACGTATTAACCCCAAAAATCCAACCTGAATTGAGCATCTCCCCACCGGAGATCGACCCATGAGCGCGGACAACACGACCCACATACCCAGGCCGGAGGGCTGGAAGGCTCTCCTCGAAAACCCCTACCTTGCCGGCCCCATAAAATTCATCCTCCCCCTTGCCATCATCCCGGCCGTCTTTATTGTGCTCTATCTGATCGAGCCCTACCAGCAGTTCCTCGTCATCTCCGGGCTGCTCATCGCCTACTTCGTCCCCCCGGCCGGGAAGGAGACGATCATCCCCATCGCGATCGTGATGGGCTACCCCTGGTGGCTCATCACCCTCGCAATCTTTCTCCTCGACGTGGCCGTCTCCCTCTTCGTCGTCTGGAACTTCGATCTGGCGCTGAAGATCCCCCTCGTCGGCCGACTGCTCGAGAGCGGGATGACGATTGCCCGGAACTACACCGAGCGCCAGCCCTGGCTCCGACGGTTTTCGACAATCGGGCTCGCCCTCTTCATATTCTTCCCACTCCAGGGGACCGGGGCGATGAACGGATCGATTCTCGGCCGGCTGCTGGGGCTGGAGAAGAGCCGGGTCTTTGCCTGCGTTTGCGCCGGGTCGCTCGCCTCCACCCTCATCATCGCCCTCGGGGCCGACGTGCTCCTGGACGTCTACCGGCAGGACCCGGTTCTCGGGATCGGCCTCCTGGCTGCGATCGTCATCGCCGTTCTGGCCGCCGTCGTGGGATGGCGGATGCATAAGGGGCGGCTCCGGGAACGGACGCCCCGGTGACGACACAAAGCAATTTCGCAGGCCTTAAATTTCCCGCCTTCTTCTTTTTATCAAGGAATTTTGATGAGTTCTCAATTGTATCCGTGGCTCGCCGCTGCTCTGGTGATCCTGGTCGCCGCCGGCGCAGGTTGCGTGGCATCGGACCGGTCAGCGACCACCCCCGTAACTGACGGAGATGCTGCGGCGCTCCTCATCCGCCTGCAATCCGATATCACTGTAGCGCTCGAGGCGCTGGACGACCGCCTGGCGTACGCCGCGTTCGAACTCGGGAAGACCGATCTCTCCGACGCCGCCGCCCGCGGCATCCTCGCGAACCTCTCCGCCACCGACCCGTCGATCGTCGACTGCACGGTCAGTGACGAAGACGGCACGATCCTCGCCGCCGAACCGGCAGCTTATCACGATGTCGAGGGTGCCGCCGTTGGTGGCCAGGCCCACGTCCGGCACACCCTCGCGACGAAGCGGCCGAGCATGAGCACGGTGATCACGGTCGCGGAAGACCTTCCGGCGACGGTCATCGCGGTACCCGTCTTCACGAACGAGAGCCGGTTCACCGGGTTTGCCTCCATCGTCTTCCGGCCGGAGGTCATGATCGCCGGCATCGCAGGTCCGGCGGCGAACGCCTCCTCTTACCAGGTGATGGTCGTCCAGCCGGACGGCCGGGTGATCTACGACACCGACCCAACCCAGATCGGGAAGATGACGTTTGAGGATCCGCTCTACGCGGACTACCCGGGCCTGCTCGACGTGGCCCGGCGGGTCGCCGAGGGGCGCTACGGCACAGCGACCTACGAGTTTGTTGCCGACGGGCAGACGGTGCAGAAAGAGATCACCTGGACGACAGCCGGGCTCCACGGGACAGAGTGGAGGGTGGCGGTGATCCGGGCGGTTGAGTAGAAGATATAGGCATCTCATGCCCTCACTTTTCTGACAGCCCCTAACCCCTATGGGTTCGGCCGTTACCGGGGGAAACAAAGGCGGTGAATCTTATCGGGTCTTCTGATGAGCTGCGACGGCCCGCACCCCGTCACCCGACCTTCAGCACCACCAGAGTGATATCATCGAACTGCGGCTGGCTGCCGGCGTGGGCGGTGACGTCCTCCACGATCGCGTCGATGACCTCCCGCGCCCCGCGGTCCAGCAGTCCCGAGATGAGTGCTGTAAGCCGCTCCATGCCGTACTCCTCGTCATGCTCGTTCGTGGCCTCGGTCACTCCGTCGGTGTAGAAGACCACCGTATCGCCGGGGTTCAACCGGAGTTCCACGAGTTCCAGCTCGATGTCATCAAAGATCCCGAGTGCGATCCCCTTGCCCTTGAGGAGTTCCGCCGCGCTCGATCCCTCCCTGAAGAGGAGAGGAGGGTTGTGCCCCGCGTTCACGTAGGAGAACGTTCCCTTCCGGGTATCGAGGATGCCGTAGAAGAGCGTGACAAACATGCAGGTCTTTGAATCCATGCAGATGTAGCGGTTCGCCTCAAGGATCGACCCGGCGGGGTCCAGGCTCTGCGAGGCGCTCGCCCGGACGAGGGTGCGGGAGAGCGCCATGAACAGGGCGGCAGGAACGCCCTTCCCCGATACGTCGGCAATCTCGATGCCCCAGCAGCCTTCCCCGACAGGGATGTAGTCGAAGAAGTCCCCGCCCACCTCGCGGGCGGGGAGGTTGAAGCCCGCGAGGTCGAACCCGGGGAGCACCGGCGCCGACTCGGGCAGGATGCTCTGCTGAATCTCCTTTGCGATCTCGAGTTCCTTCGCGATCCGCTCTTTCTCTGCGGTCGTCCGCCGGAGGTTCTCGATATGATCCCGAAGCTCCGTTGCCATCCGGTTGAAGGAGCGGGCGAGGTCCTCGAACTCGTCCCCGGTCTCCACGTTCACCTTGAACCCGAGATCTCCCCGGCCTATGGCCTCCGAGCCCTTCTGCAACTCCGCAATGGGATGGGTGATGTGACGGGTGACGGCGAGGGTCAGGAGGGCGACGACGAGGAGCAGTGCCAGGAACGCCCCGGTAAAGACGGTCTTCATCTCATCCTGCTGGGCACTGATGTGCGTCCCAGTGTCTTCCGATGCCTGGAGGATACTCTCCCGGGTTGTCCTGATCGGCGCGAGCACCTCGTCGACGGGCATCACCACCCCGACGCTCCAGTTCACGCTCCGGATGGGGGCATACGCGACGAACCGCTCGCCGTCCTCGAACCCGATCCGGGCGACCCCGGTCTCCCCGGCGGTCATCTTCCCGGCGACCGCGACCAGGTCGGGGTTCTCGCTCGCGAGGAGGTTCTCGGCGACGAACGACTCGTCCCACCGCATATCCCCCGAGGTGAGGCCGGGCCGGCTGACGACGTTCCCGTGCTGGTCGATCAGCATGGCGTAGCCCCGGTCGCCCACCTGGGTGCCAATGATCTGCTGGTTGATCGTCTCGATGGTGACGTCCGCACCGACCACCCAGAGCCAGCCTCTTTCGGGGTCGTGAACCGGCCGCGAACAGGTTACCATCAGGCCGTTCCCGAGGAGGTCGACGTACGGCTCGGACCAGACTGTTTCTCCCGTCCCGGCCGCCTGCGAAAACCAGCTCCTGAGCCGGGGATCGAAACCGGTGTCGAGGCCGGTCGTCCAGGGGTAGATCGCCGCCATCCCGGAAGCGGTCCCGACATAGATGCTCGCCAGGTGCCGGTTCGTCGCACAGACAGGGATGAAGATGTCGTTCATCATACCTGCAGCGTTCCGCTCCTCTTCAAGAAGACTGCCGTCGACTCCAGGTGCGAGGAAGAGGACAGATGTTGCACGCCGGTCGTCCGGCTCCTCGTCCTGTAGGTAGAAGTGCCGCGGCCGGACCATGGACGGGCTCTCCATGACGGTTGTAGCGTAGCGTGCCATGACCTCGAGATCCCCGCTCACCTCTTCGAAGGCCGTGTTGCTGATGTAGGCCTGATCCTGCGCAAGCCGCAGAAGCGACTCCTCGGCGTTGCGCTCAAGCGCGGCGGTGCTGTCATTCATCGCGCGGTTCCCGAGATCGGCGCTCCGCTCAAGCGCGTACCGGCTGACGTCATCCACCTGCACGAAGGCAAGGTAACCGGCAAAGAGAAGGGCTGCCGTCGAGAGAGTCAGGAATACCAGAAGGATCTTGGTTCGAACCGAGAATCTCATCCGGCGGCGCTCCTGCTCACTCTCGCTCATCAGTATGATTATTTGCAGGATGGGGATAATATGCGTTCTGGATTGAGTGCATTCTCTCCGTGACTTCTGCTGCAACATATCCGCCCCGCCTTCTCGCTGCAAAAGAAAAGGCGTGCGGGATTACGCGCATGTATTCGATCAGGAGCGGCGGTAAAGCAGAAGCGCAGCGCCCTGTACTACTGCTGAGAGAGCGGCCGCCGTGCAGAGTCCTGGAGTTGCCTCTGGGTGACCGGGGTGCTTTGAAAGTGTTGTTCGGGAATGGCGGCAGCACAGCCGCCGCCTCAGGTATGAGCGTGGTGACCGCAGGGGTCGCGATATTCCCGGGGGTAGCGGTTGTTGCAGGAACAAACAACTACCCCGCCCGGAGGATGGGGTAGTTGACCCGGACCTATAACTAACCCCTTCACGCTCCTGTTCCTCCCCCCTGCACACCGTCCATTTTCCGGAGCAGGAAGGAGAACGCTGCTCCCTCATCCGAATGGCCCGGAACCCGATCCTCGACCCAGATCCGGCCACCGTAGCGGTCGATGAGGATCTGCACGAGATATAGCCCGAGCCCCTCGCCCACGCCCCGCTGCTTCTTCTCGTAGCGGTGGAATATCTCCTCTTTCTGGTCGTCCGGGACGCCCCGGCCTGTATCTGCGACCGTCACCCGGACGAATACCCCCTCCTCTTCTGTCCGGACGGTTACGGCGACGCCGGGGCCGCCGTGTTTCGCCGCGTTACCGATCAGGTTCGTGAAGACCTCGCTGAGGAGGGTGTCGGCAAGGACTTGCCGCGGTGAGCCCTCGTAATAGACAGGGAGACCCGGGAAATGGTCGATCTCCGTCCTGATGACCGCATCAAGATCCGTCGGCCGGAGATCGGGCGGCCCGGCGTGAATCCGCCGGATCTTCGAGACGGTGCCGAGGATCTCGATGCTCTTTGCTATGCTGCGTTTCAGGTTCGCCGCATATCCAGCCGCCTCCCCTTCTATGGAGTCGACGAGCAGTTCGGCATAGAGGTTCGCGACGTTCTCGGTGTTCCCGATGTCGTGGGTCAGGATATCCAGGTAGAGGTTCGCCTCCCGATGGGCGGACTCGAGATCCCGGTGAACCCGGGCGAGCTCCTCCTCGGCCATCTTCCGCCCGGTGATGTCGCGGATGATGCCGCCCCGGTAGAGCGGCAGGCCCCCGGAATCACAGATTACCGTAAAGTGATCTTCGAGCCAGCGGTACTCGCCGGTTTTCGCCCTGAACCGGTATACGAGAAGCCCCCTGCCTGAGGCGGCAGCGGCGTTCAGTTCTGCTTCAACCGGCGGACGGTCGTCGGGATGGATACGATCCATGACCTCTTCAATGTTCATCACAGCCATCTCCTCCGGGGTAAAGCCGAGGATCTCCTCGATGACCGGGCTCATGTAGTCATAACGATCCGCCTGCAGGTTGCGCCGGTAGGCCGCATCGAGCGAGTTTTCGAGGACCGCCCGAAACCGCTCCTCGCTCTCCCGGAGAGCCTCCTCTGCCTGTTTGCGCTCAGAGTCGTCGTAGACGTAGCCCTGGGTCTCGAGCAGTTCGCCGTCTGCGCCGAACCGTCCGACCACGTTCTCTACGACGTGGATGCGGGTCCCGTCCCGGCGCTTCCGGGTCCGGCCCTCGTTCTCGATCTTTCCATCCCTCTTCAGGCGCGTAAGAAGCGTGTCCCGATCATAAGGATCTTCATAGAGATCCAGGATATTGGTGTCCAGTGCGTCTCCTATGGAACCAAACCCGAACATCCTGACGAACGCCGGGTTGCAAGCGAGTATCCGGCCATCCGCGGCGGTGAGGAAGTCCCCGGTGAGATCGTCCTCGAAGAGGCGCCGGTAACGTTCTTCACTCTCCTGCAGGGCATTCTTTACTGACTGCAGCGCGGCGTTTTCGCGCCGGAGCGCCTTGTTCTCAGCCAGGAGTCCTCCTATGCGTTCATCGACCGGCCGCTCTTCCGCTGCGAGGCTCTGCTGTCTCCCCGCTCCCGATCCGGTGCGGGGCGAACCCTCTGATTCTCCAGAATGTGCCGCCATCCGAACTCCCGGGGCTGGTTCGCTGTGAGTTATAGACCAGGATCTGCCTGAAATGTAATAATGCTACCTCCCGGCAGGCGGGGGTACGGGTTGAACCCGGCCGCACCAGGAAGAGGCGCCCGGCTCCATAGGCATGGGGGCGCGTCTCTGCGGGTCCGCACGAACCGCATCACAACGAGTATCTTATGGTCGTACCGCCAATGTGATATATACTACAGCCCAGAGGATTCTCAACCGCACCATGCCGTCGAGGAGAGTTATGAGGTTTGAGGAGATCAACGGCAACGTCTTCTACAACGGCGACTGCATCACGGGGGCAAGGGCGTACATCCCCGATGGTTCAGTCGATCTGATCATCACCGATCCCCCCTACGGTATCAACGGCGACCGGTTGCACCGCCACTACAACCGGGACGAAAGGTTCGTTGTCGGGGGTTACGTCGAGGTTCCCGCATCGGATTACGGAGAGTTCAGCCAGAGGTGGATCCGGGAGGCCGAACGGATAGTACGGCCGGGCGGGTCGATCTACATCATCTCGGGGTACACGAATCTCTACCATATACTCCACGCGTTGCGTAAGACACGTCTTCGCGAGGTAAACCATATCATCTGGCGCTACAACTTCGGTGTCTACACGAGCAGAAAGTACGTCTCCTCCCATTACCACATCCTCTTCTACGAAAAACCGGGCGGTGAGAGGACGTTCAACCTGGAGTCGCGCTACGGGGCCGGGGAGAAGGGGCCTGACAACGGCTCGCTGAACTACCGGGACCGTGAAGACGTCTGGTGTATCAACCGCGAGTACAAACCCGGGCAGGCAAAGAACAAGAACGAACTGCCCACAGAGTTGCTCGTAAAGATGATCCAGTACAGCAGCAACGAGGGCGACCTCGTCTGCGACATGTTCCTCGGCGGGTTTTCAACCGCCAGGGTCGCCATCGGCCTCA